>Ga0206816_1154_pt1 | contig 17117 bp, 6 predicted proteins | sample Alteio_BWOrgCont_88_FD_152866 | JGI IMG/M metagenome (GOLD analysis project Ga0206816, IMG submission 152866) | Enriched cells from forest soil in Barre Woods Harvard Forest LTER site, Petersham, Massachusetts, United States -... | ecosystem: Environmental > Terrestrial > Soil > Temperate forest > O... | reverse complement strand
CCATAAAGAAATTCCCCACTGATTTTATCGGTAATTTTTAAAAAGTAAATGCCGGAAGCAAGTGATGAAATATCTATTGAATTGTTTTCTTCATTGCCCACCGTTATTGCCTGCTGCATAACAATCTGCTTGCCTGTTTCATTAAACACTTCAAGATCATAAATGGCATTGCTTCTTAAAAATTGGAATTGAATAGTATTGGAAGCAGGATTCGGATATAAAGAAATCATTTTTCCTTCCTCATTGCCACAAATTAAAATGGCATTGGAAATAGATACATTACCATCAAAGTCAACTTGACGAAGGTAATAATAATTGGTACCATTTATAGAAGTTTTATCAGTGAAATTATAATTGTTTAATTGATTAGAATTGCCTACCCCGCTGACTTTTCCTATAGAAGAAAAATATTTTGCATCGGCGCTTTTCATTACTTCAAAATAGTTGTTGTTGAATTCAGAAGCTGTTGACCAATACAAGTCATTAGAGTTGGTTGCCACATTATACTTTCCGGAAAAGTTAAGCAATTCTATTGGCAAGCCGGTAGAATTCAAATCAGTTTGCCATAGCCCTCTTCCAAAGGTTCCAATCCTTAATAATCCTGCCGATGCCTGAATATCCATAGAATAAACCATGACATCAGGAAGCCCGGAATTAAAGGAAACCCAATTGCCTCCTTGTGTATTATCGGTATAGAAAACTCCAATATCTGTTCCTATAAAAACTCTATCATTATTGGATGTTTGATCATAGACAATGCAATCAACGGGCACATTGGGAAGGTTGCTTGTAACATTCGTCCAGGTAATGCCTCCATTAATGGTTTTATAAACTTTATAAGAAGCGTTATAACCGTAAAAAGTTACCCACACCGTCAATGGATCCGTTGCTTTAATTGCCACAGCAGACATATAAGCCGAGGCTACCGGAAGTCCGGCGGTAATATTCGACCAGGAGCCACCACTATTTGCGGTCTTGAAAAGATAAGTTCCATAAATATCATTGCTCCCTGTATTAGCACCAAAGCCAGCATACAGATAATTAGAATTGGAAGGAGCTATTGCTAATGCCATGATCAGATAGGTGCTGTTTCCGGTAAGATTATTGGTAATCTGAGCCCAGCTTGTCCCTTGATTGGTAGTTTTCCAAATGTCATTATATCCAGCGAATAATGTAGTATTAGTATTCTTATCAATTACATAAGGAGTAACCCATGCACCGCTAACATTGCCACTATTTGGGGTTATTGTCGAATAAGATGTCCCGCCATTAGTGGATAAAAAAAGCTTCCCGTAATATTCTTCGGAATAGATGGTATTGGCATTGGAATAATCAACGATAGTCATCATTCCATCGCCTGAAATCAACTCAGACCATGTACCATTACTATACATGTTGCTGCCATTATCCTGCACTCCCGAAGTTACCACAGTGCTATTGGTTTGGGAACTGCTTATGCTATACATCTCCATAATATCAAGCCCTGCGCTGTAGTCTTTCCAGACCGTAGCAGTATCTACGGATCTGAACATTCCACCATCACAAGCCGCCAAAACAGAAGAAGGACTTCCAGGAAGAAAGGTTAATTTATGAATATCAGAATGGACATAGACAGGGTTGTTATGAATGACCGTACCTTTTGATTTATTAGTCCAGGTAACACCTCCATCAAAAGAAATCCAGATATTTATTCCACCGGTAACGATGGTATTTGCATTGACAGGAGAGGCTGCAATAGCCAGATCTCCCCAGCCTTGCCCGCCAACACTGTTTCCAAGCGGAGATGCTCCAAGAATATTAGGAGTAGTGGACATTTGGGTAAAGTTATTGCCACCATCGGTAGATCGAACCAAGGCATGGAATCCAGAATTAGCAGAATCAGATTCCAAGGCATATAGATAGTTCACATTGGCAGGAGTAACGGCAAGTTCGATTCTATTAACTCCCACACTTGTATAAACATTGGTAAAGGTACTGCCAGAATCTGTTGATTTAAAAATACTGTTATAATTGCTTGCATAGACAACACTTGAATTTCCGGGTTTAATCTGAATGTCAAATATCCTGTGCCCGCTCAAAGATGTTGTCCAGCTCGTTCCACCATCCAGAGATTTACTGATACCAAGATACGTACCTACTAAAACCATATTATGGTTATCAGGATTAACAATAATTCGATTCATAAAATATCCTTGGTTAACTTGCCAGCTAAACCCAGTGGTATTCCAAGTCATTCCGCCATCAGTAGATTTCATAACACCTGTGGAATAGGTATAGATAACGTCTCCATCACCGGTGGCTATATATATAATATTAGTATCAACCGGATCTACGGCAATATCTGTAACTCCCAAAGTTGATAAATAATCACCAGTTGCGGTCCAGGAATTGCCACCATCAATAGATTTCCAGAAGCCGCCGGAAGGAGAACCGACATATATTTTATTTGAATCGAGTGGGTTAACAGCAACACAATTCGCCCTTCCTTCGCCACCCTTGGAAGGTATAACAGAGGGACCCATAGAAGACCAATTGGCGACAAGGGAGTTAATATTCTTCATTCGTTTCTCGCTGTTGGATTGTATTTTATTCCTTTCATTAAATGCAATCATCGGTTCGGGGAATTCCCCTGTTGGTTCGATCCTGTGAGAGGCATACCATTCCCAGCGTTTATATTGAATGTATTCACCTAATTCTCCACTTTCATCAGGATCTAAATTATTTGTATTTATCTTAGAAACATCAATTCCCTTAACATTCCAGTAATCATAAAAAGCTTTTTGAATCTCAAAGAAATTTGGACGTTCGCACTCATTAAATTTATTCATCCAAGGCTGTGAAAAGCCTGTATTCACAATGAAAAGTAATGCGGCTGACAGAATATACTTTAGTAGTTTTTGTCTCATCTTTTTAGAGTTTTGATTAATAAATATTTCAATATCCTGACAAAGTTACAAAATCATTTTGAAATAAACAAGGGGTAATAAAAAAATATTCCTCTATAATTCCAAAGCAACTAAACTTAGCTATCTCGCAAAAAACTAACTCAATGAAGAAGAATTATTGTACTCGAATAGCGGTGATTCGTGCATTGCGGGCATAGCCGGTAGCAGGTACATTCGCCAATTGAATGGTGAATGTGGTGGGGACGGAAATTGTTACTACTGTTGTTGTGGACCATGTCGCAAAACCCTCTGTGGTAAGGAATTGAGGGTTTGAGGTACCAATATAATTTGTTCCATCGGTAAGGGTTATTGAGGTAGTTCCATTGGTGGAACCAAATACCTCGGCTGATGCGGATATATAATAGGTGCCAATTATAGTTGGTAATGTAAGGCTTGCCCCCGTTATGGCAGCAAAGCTCAATGAAATGGTAGAAAATGATCCTGTCGTAATTAATGATTGTGGTATGTTAGTATTTACTGGAAAGGCTATGACTGTTGTCGAAAGTGTTTGCCAGGTGGGGGTTGCAGCACCATTCGACATGAGGTATTGCCCTGCTGTTCCGGCAGCTCCTCCGGGCATTAATTCCCCACTGAATTTAATGCTTCCTGCAACATCAAGAGTCTGTGCCGGAGCCGTTGTTCCGATGCCTACATTAACGGCATTGCCACCTGTGCCGCCAAGCACAATGGAATTACTTGCAGTTACAAAGGCATTGGCTCCGATAGCAGCAGAATTAGAGATGGTAGCGGCACCATCTGCATCATACCCAAGGAAGGTATTTGAGCCTCCGGTAGAGATCGTTTGACCGGCATTATTGCCTAAGGCAGTATTGTTGCCACCTGTTGTATTTCCATTCCCGGCATAGTGCCCGATGAAGGTGTTATTGGAACCAGTAGTAGTCAATGAACCTGCCGAGAAACCTACATAAGTCAGGAATTTTCCACTAAGGTTATCAGCCGCTGCCCAGTTGCCAATCTCCACATTTTCCTGACCAGAAGTATCAGCCAATCCCGAATAATGCCCAATGAAAATATTGTTGTCATTAGTGATATGATTAAAGCCAGCTTCACGACCAAAGGCGATGTTGCTACTGCTGGTTTTATTTGAAATTAATGCCGCCCTTCCAAAAGCATAATTATAACCTCCTGTAGTATTATAATATCCTGCAAAGGCTCCTACGAATTGATTGTAAAACCCTGTGGTAGTCTCATATCCGGCATCATTCCCAATGAAAAAGTTTCTATACCCTGTGGAATTATTTCTTCCTGCACGATTCCCAATGGCAAATAAATCATAGCTGTCAGCCTCAAATAAAGCCGAATCGCCAATGGCAATCAAATCGCCCCAGTTGAAATTATTCACCAAAGAATTATTCCCAATAGCCATGTTATGGCTTCCGAAATTATTTATCAAAGCAGCGTTGAAGCCTATCGAAATATTATAGCTGCCTGTGTTGTTGGCATAGCTGGAATATTCACCTCCAAAGAAATTATTGGTGCCTGAAGTGATTCCATTTCCTGCCTTATACCCAATGAAAGTATTTAGTAAGCCAGGATCTATCAATGCTGCTTTTTGGTTATTTACTTTAATGGCAAAAGCCATACTGTCGGTGGTTCCAATGAAGTTTGTTCCTACTACGGTTCCTGCATTCCCGGCAAGATTCCATCCACCATTCACATTAGGAGTGGTAGATAAAATCGGTCGCCAGGTGGTTCCATCATAATAATAAAATCCTGCCGGAGCATCTGTATCGAATACCAATAATCCTGTTGCAGGATTATTGATGGAATTCATATTGGAATGTGTCATTCTCGGAATCAACATTCCAGTCGTAGTAGAACTGACATCAAGCATGGCGGTGGCATTTGGGGCGGCTCCGGTGGCATTGATTCCAACGTTTTGGGCTTTTATGGAATTGAAAAGGAGGATCCAGATTGCCAGTATAAGAATTGGTTTCATTTTATAATTTGTGATTAGTTGTTTCATTCGTATTTAATTTCTTGATAATTTACTTTGAAGGATACCCCAAATTGGAATTGTTTTCAAGAATGGGATATATTGAACAAAATGTCTATTATTCTTTAAAGAAGCTTTATGCATCCTATTTTGTATATAAATTGCAGACTTTATAGTCCCAAGGTCTGCATGATTTCCAACTTTCGTGCAGACTTTGGATCCGAGGTCTGCATAATTTCTGACTTTTGTGCAGACTTCGGATCCGAGGTCTGCATGATTTCTGACTTTTGTGCAGACTTTGGATCCAAGGTCTGCATGATTTCTGACTTTCGTGCAGACCTTGGACCCAAGATCAGACCTATTTTCAATTGGAATAGCTTTTTTAAAGTCAGGCAAGCTAATTTTTGCAGAATAAGTTTTTAAAAAGCCAGCCACGAATTCCTTCTAAATGGAATCCGTGGCATGACTTTTTTTATGAATAATGAGCCCCATCCAAACTCACCATTCAAAGTATTTTACTGAACTACAATTCGGCTCTGCAATACAGCATCTTTGTTTTGAAGAATTACCAGGTAAACACCTTTGGCTACTTGCGAAAGATCCAATTGAAATTGATTCTCGCCAATAGTTGCATTAATGGAATATTGCAAAACATTTCGACCCGTAATATCCATTAATCGAATGCTGTAATTCGCCTCATTCCCAGAAGTAAATACAAGGGTAGCATGGTCATTGGCAGGGTTTGGATAGACATTGAATGCATCAATAGTATTGCTTGATTCACCTTCTAATCTTGCTAAAGTAGTGAAGGTTTGGGTAGGACTGAATCCTGAATTAATTGAGCCGCTGGCATTGCAATCGTTTTCAATTTGCCAATCATAAGATGTGCTGATAGTTAAACCGGAGAATGCAAAATGACTGTTTGGTGTAATGATATGAGAAGTCCAAATATTCGAATTATGCTTGCTGATCCTGATGGTATAACCATAGACACATGCAGGCGGTGTCCAATTCGCAGTGGCAGAAGTGGCGGCAACACCAGTCATAGGCAACTGGACTGGAACAGCACATGCAGAGCTTAAAGAATAAGAAGCAACACCTGTACACCCATTAGTAGCTGTAACAATTACCGCATAAGGACCCGGAAGACCAGGTGCAACAGTTATGGATTGTGTAGATGCCAAAGTACTCCAATGATATGCCGGATAAGCAGTACTTGTAGTAAGCGTTGCTGTTAAATTTCCTTCACAATAAGAAGTAAGATTAGTACCTGTTATGGTCGGAGTGGGCAATGCCTGGAAAGTTACTGTTGTATGACCAGAGCTAACACAACTTCCCGTATGAACAGTAACGGTATAGGTTCCTGAAAAGGACACTAAAATGGAAGCCGTTGTGGAACCCTGACTCCAGCTATAGGAAGTATATGCTGCTGTTAATCCCAATGATATTTGGGTACCTGCACATGGAGAAGTCGGTCCGGTAATTACCGGAATTACCATCAGCGGTATGCTGACATAATCCGATGCTGTTCCAGTACAACCTGTGGCATATGAAACCGTCACTTTGTAAGTTCCTGCGCCTGTTGCAAAGGTTGTTTGGGTGGTAGCTCCATTGCTCCAAAGATAGGTAGAATAGCTGCCTGTGGCTAATGGGGTTGTAAGAAAACAAGCAGTACCAGGACCTGTAATAACCGGAGAAGGAACCGGATTAACAATAACTATCACACTTGCATTTCCGGTGCACCCATGAATATCTGTTACTTGTACGGAATAAAAGCCGCTGGTAGTGGCTGTTGCTATTTGTGAGGTAGGGGTTACTACATTTGAACTCCAGCTATAGGAACTATAGTTTCCCGGATTCAGCAATACCGAACCACCCTGGCAGAAAGTTGTCGGTCCATTTGGGGTAATTACAGGAACTGGATTTAGATTTACAGTAACCACTTGAGAAGTAGTCCCTGAACAACCATTTCCATCCGTAACAGTTACGGAATATGTTCCGCCCGCAGATACTGTTGTGGTCTGTGTATTCACTTGATTGCTCCAATGATAAATGGACGAGCTTCCGACAGAAAGCAAAACTGAGCCACCCTGGCAAAAAGTTGTTGGTCCAGCAGGAGTTATCACCGGTACAGGGCTTGGATTAACAGTTATTGTTTGAGAAGTATTTCCCAAACAACCATTTGAATTAACAGTTACCGAATAGGTACCTGTAGCAGATGCTGTTATGGATTGCGTAGTTGCACCATTGCTCCAACTGTAGGAAGCATAAGAGCCTGCATTAAGCGAAACATTTCCGCCCTGGCAAAAGGTAGTCGGTCCGCTTGGTGTAATAACTGGAACTGGAATTGGATTTACTGTTACTACTTTTGAAGTTATTCCTGTACAACCATTATTGCTTGTAACTGTAACCGAATAGGTTCCGGTAGCAGAAGCGGTGATGGATTGTGCAGTGGCAATCGGATTCCAACTGTATGAAGCAAAAGCAGCCACACTCAAGCTAACGGAGCCGCCTTGACAAAAAGTAGTAGGTCCATTAGGAGTAATATTAGGAACTGGATTTACCAAAGCAATAACTACTTGGGATACGGTTCCGGAGCAGCCATTGGCATTGAATACAGTTACTGAATAAGTGCCGGTAGTTGATGCTGTTATCGTTTGCGTTGTTGCGGTCGTACTCCAATTGTAGGTGGAATAATTTCCGGGATTAAGCATTACCGAGCCTCCCTGGCAGAATGTGGTCGGACCATTTGGTGTAATCACTGGGGTTAAATTTGCATTAACCAAAACCGATTGAGAGGTGGTTCCCGAACAGCCATTTGCATTTGTAACGGTTACGGTATAAGTTCCTGTTGTCGCAACAGTTATTGTCTGTGTTGTTGCATTGGTGCTCCATAGATAAGTATTGTAAACACCAGCATTCAATGATACATTGCCACCAGTACAAAAATTTGTTGGACCTCCAGGTGTGATGACTGGTGTTAAATTCGTATTTACAGTTACCACTTGAGATGTAACTCCTGTGCAGCCATTAGAATTGGTTACTGTTACAGAGTAGCTTCCGGTAACAGATACTGCAATTGATTGAGTGGTTGCGGCATTACTCCAATGATAGTTAGAATAAACACCGACACTAAGATTAACCGAGCCTCCTTGACAAAAAGTTGTTGGACCACTTGGAGTAATAACAGGAGTTGCATTTGCATTAACTGTCACAGATTGAGAAGCAATACCTGTGCATCCAGAAGCATTAGCAATTGTTACAGTATAAGTACCAGAAGCAATTACAGATATTGATTGTGTAGTTGCAGTTGTACTCCAGATGTATGAAGAATAACTTCCCGCATTAAGCATTACTGAACCTCCTTGGCAGAAAGTTGTAGTGCCGTTTGGTGTTATTACCGGGGAAGGATTTCCATTAACAGTAACTGATTGAGATGCTATTCCAGAGCAGCCATTTATATCTGTTACAGTTACAGAATAGTTTCCTGTTGTTGAAGCAGAAATTGATTGTATAGTTGCATTTGAACTCCAGAGGTATGAAGAATAGCTCCCCGCATTAAGACTTACAGAACCTCCCTGGCAGAATGTAGTTGAACCCGTTGGGGTAATAACCGGATTGGGGTTTGAATTCACAGTAACCAATTGCGAAACTGTTCCTGAACAACCTGAACCATCAGTAACGGTTACGGAGTATGTTCCTGTTGTAGTCACGACTATTGATTCCATTGTTGCAAGAGTGCTCCATTGGTATGTAGAAAAATTACCGGCATCAAGGCTTACAGATCCTCCATTACAAAAAGTTGTTGGACCACTTGGAGTAATAACAGGTGCTAAACTTGAACCAACATTTACTGCTTGCGATGTAATTCCCATACAACCATTTGCGTCTGTTACTGTTATAAAATAATTTCCAGTAGTGGATGTAGTGATTGATTGAGTTGTGGCACCGTTGCTCCAAAGATAGGAAGGATAATTCCCAACACTCAACATCACAGAGCCTCCGAAACAAAAGGAAGTCGGACCATTCGGAGTAATCACAGGAACTGGATTTGGATTAACAGTAACCGATGCCGAAGTATTCCCAACGCAACCTTTAGTATCAGTAACCATCAAATTAAAACTTCCTGTTGCAGAAACTGAAATTGATTGCGTGGTTGCACCATTGCTCCAGTTGTATAAAGAATAATTTCCTGTATTGAGAATAACATTCCCTCCTTGACAAAAGGTAGTCAAACCATTAGGAGTTATGACTGGAACAGGAATCGGAAATGGAATAACAGTAACCAATTGCGAAGCCATTCCAGTGCAGCCGTTAATATCAGTAACAGTTGAGGAATAGGTATTACTTGCTGTCGTTACAGTTATTGATTCTGTAGTTTCGCCATCACTCCAGAAATAGGATGAATAATTTCCAAGAGCAAGAACTACAGTATCTCCGATACAAAAAGTCGTTGCACCGCTTGGGGTAATAACAGGAGTTGGATTTGGATTAACAGTAACAAATTGAGAAACTGAAGCAGTGCAATTGTTAATATCTGTAACTGTTACCGTGTAATTTCCATTGTTAGTAGCAGAAATTGATTGCGTACTTCCTCCGGTATTCCAAAGATAGGAAGAATAACTACCTGTATTAAGAATCACAAAACCGCCTGCACAAAATGTTGTTGAACTGTATGGAGTGATAGATGGATTTATAGCACTCCTCTCTGTAATATCTATGGAAGTTGTGCCTGTACATCCTCCATTATTTGTAACTGTTACTGCAAAGGTTCCGCTTGTTGAAGCATACGTAGTTTCCAAAGTTGAGCCATTACTCCAGAGATAAGAAGCAAAACTTCCGGCATCCAAACTCACAGAATCTCCATAGCAAATCGTAGTAGCTCCTCCAGCAGTGATCGAAGGTGCCGGAACAGGATTTACAGTAACGACTACAGAGTTCTTACTGCTGCATCCAGTTGCGGAATAGACATATTCGGTAACCGTGTCAATACCTACGGATAAATAAGTGTGATACGCTATTGCCCCACTATCATCTATAATTCCATCATTATTATAATCCCAATAGAATTTTGGACTACCACCAAGATTTGTACTGGCATCTGTGAAGGTTTCCTGCTGGCCTAAGCAAACATTGTTACTGTTATTGTTTGTCGTGAATGATACATTCGGAATATTCGCACATATATAAAATTGCTTCCTGGCATAAAAACTCCATTCACCCAAATTGTTCATCGTCCTGATGAATAAATTATGAGGACCTCCCAGAAAAAAACTATCTATACAATTTCTGATAATAGTTACCGAATCGGCTGCTGTGAAGGATGGAGAAATCGCTCTGCCATGACCAACGCCAGGATCGGTATCAATGAAATATTCGGCACTGACTACATGAGTTGAAGCCGCAGCAGAAGGCTGAATAAATACTTCCCGACCTGCATACATACTCCATTTGCCCAAATTATTTTTTGCACGAATAAAGAGATGATGATAGCCAGATTTTAATGTCGTTGTTGGAAATGTTCCGGTTACATCAACCGAATCCAAAGTGCCTGTTGAGATTGCTATTCCAGAACCAATTCCAGGATCTGCATCATAGAAATATTCTGCACTGACAATTTGTGTTGAAGCGGGTGCCGGTGGTTGAATAAATAATTCGCGACCATCATACATACTCCATTTCCCCAAAGTCCCTTTTACCCGGATAAAGAGGTGATGATAACCCGGAGCTAAAGTAGTTGTTGGAAAGTTGGAAGTAATATTAACCGAATCAAGTGTGCTAAAGGAAAAAGGTATTCCACTACCAATTCCATTATCAGTATCGAAGAAATATTCCCCACTGATAACTTGCGTTGAAACTATTGAAGTAGCAGGCTGAACAAAGATTTCCCTGCCGGCATACATGCTCCATTGCCCAAAAGAATTCACCGTTCGGATAAAGAGGTGATGATAGCCAGGCGATAAAGTTGTGGTAGGAAAATTTGCTGTAACATCAACCGAATCAAGCGTGCTGAAAGAAAAGGCTGTTCCTGTTCCTACGCCGTGATCGGTATCATAGAAATATTCTCCGCTGACCACTTGATTTGAAATAATGGAGGTAGCAGGTTGAATAAAAATCTCTTTGCCAACATACATGCCCCATTTTCCGGTACTGCTTTTGGTACGGATATAGAGATGATGATAGCCTGGGATTTGCCCGGTAGTTGGAATGGATGGAATTACAATATCCACCGAATCTGATGATGTAAAGGAAATAGCTGTGCCATTGCCTACACCGTGGTCTGTGTCGTAAAAGTATTCCCCCTGAACCAAGGTCTGCGAAGAGACGGTGGTGCTAAGGAAAATAAATACGAGAAACCCTAAAGACAGTATTATCTTCTTCATGTTTTTCGTCCTTTAATTATTAACGAAAAACTATTTCTGCTTGCGGGCAATGAACTCAACGTTTATCAAAGGCTGATTCAAACCTACACTTGGGGTAGGGATATTCATGTAAACCATTTGTGGAATTTGAGTGGTGCCGGTGAAGTTTTGATTCGTTGGGAATCCTGAATAATAAGGCATCGGAAAACTTCCACCATAGATTCCCATATCGGTTCCATCGGTAGCGGTGTTATGTTCAGGTGCTCCTGAAACGATTGTCCAGTCGTAATTCAAAAGCCCTGCAAAATTTTGTGCGCTGGAAACTGAATTATTAAATACAGGAGAGATAGATGAAGAAACATTATTCGTAGAAATATTGCCATTAGCGGACATGTAATTAAACTCGGCAGAAGCATTGCTGCTATAAACACCATTGTTATTAAATGCACAATTCGATTGTGAAGTAGAATTGGCAAGGTCTGAATAGAAGAAAACATTATCATTAAAGGTGCAATTTGATAAACCATTGACATGCCCTTCGATGATGTTGTGATAGAAATAATTATTAGAAAGCAGAGGTATGCCACTGATTGGACCAATGATAAAATTATTCCTTATCGCAATATTACTCAAAAGATTTAAAAATACATAAACATTATTTGCAGCTACATATCCAAATCGCAGGTCTGCTATTATGCAATTCTGGATAATTGTATTGCCCCCGGTAATGGAAAGGATACCGGTAATGTTACACAAACTGATTGTGACATTATTTGACTGTGCTCCGGTGTAAGACATGACAACATTGCTGATTTGCAGTCCTGAAAAAGTGGAGTTGCTACTGTTATTATTCAAATTCAAATTTCCAATAATGGAAATGTAGTTATCTTGTGTAGCAGGATTATTATATCCTCCACCGATAACTGTAACAGCATGACCAATCGTAGCGGTAAGATCTCCATAAGTAATAGGAGAAGGAGTCAGGTAAATAGTATCATTAGTGCTTGATGCATTGTAAGCAGCAGTCACTGTACTATATTGACCCGGGGTGTTCAGATTGTTAGAAACTGTTCTAACGGTAGCATTAGCTACATTAATGGTAAAAATGCTCATCAGAGCGATTGCGATAATTGTGATAATACTTTTCATTGTTTTACTTTTTTAATTGTTAAATTATTAATTTGAATTATTAGGTTTTCCCTTTCGCTTTCACAAAGCTTCTGTGCGAAGGGCTTACGGCGTAGCTCCCGTTTTAATATTTTTTTTGTGCCTACTCTGTACGGTTTTCGGCATCCCCGTTTTTTTGTGTCATTTCACGAGTGCAAAATTAGAGCTACAAAAAAGCCTTGACAATATAACTTATGTTATAATTTGAAAAATGGAATGGGAATTCAAATTCTAATTTTCTGCAACTATTTATCTGCTGAAAGGAGATATAGTTCCTATGCTTGCAAACAATGCTCCATTGTGTGCAAACAAAACTCCAATGTCTGTGCGCATAGCTGCTATGTTTGCTAACAATGCTCTTTTGCGTGTAAACCAAGCTCCTATGTCTGCACGCAAAGCTCTTATGTCTGCAAACAAAACTCCTTTGCTTGCAAACATTGCTCCTATGTCTGTCTGCAAAGCTCCTTTGTCTGCAAGCAAAGCTCCTTTGCAGATAGGTAAAAAACGATATTTAACGTGGAAAAGCCTTATTCAAAGCATCCGTCCGGCTCTGAACTTGCAGTTTTTCATAGATATTGTGAATATGGCAACGCACCGTTCCTTTGTCAATATTTAATTGATCACCTATCTCCTTATACCGGAATCCTTTTGCCAGAAGGTGAAGGATTTCCGCCTCTCTTGGGGTAAGTAATTCCAGGGTTTTATTGGTTTTAGGCTTCTGCATGGCAGATATAACTTTCCTGGCAATAAGCCTGCTCATGGGAGCACCACCCGTGTGCAATTCCACAATAGATTCTAATATTTCAGAAGGGCTGGTATTCTTGAGAATATAGCCGGTAGCACCCGCTTTCAGAGCTTCAAAAACATTCTCATCGTCCTCATAAATGGTGCAAATCAAGTATTGAGATTTTGGGCATTGATCTACTAATTGCCTCACACATTCGATACCATTAATCCCTGGCAAACCAATATCCATCAGCACCACATCCGGGCAAATGTCAGGGATATTCAACAAAGCATCCTCGGCATTGCCATACACACCGCTAAGATTGAAGCCAGAAGAGCCTTTCACAAGCATCATCAATGAATCACGAATAATCTCCGTATCCTCAACAATCACCACATTAATTTCAGTATTCATTCTTTTCCTTTTTTATCTTGAATCATTCTTTGATTAAAGGTTGCAAAATTAGATTTATGGAATGGCATTGGCTATATAACTTTTGTTATAGAATGAAAAATGAAGGTCACTAAGCCAATGGGAAATTAATGAAAGTTTTTGTGCCTTTTCCGAGGATAGATTCCACTGAAAATTTCCCATTCAGATCGTTCATCCTGTTGTTCATATTCTTCAATCCATTGCCAAATCTCCTCGTCTCTTCTACATCGAATCCGATGCCGTTATCAGATATTACGATTTTCATTCCTTCACGATTCCCCGAAACGCTGATGTTCACCTCCGTAGCCTTGGAATGTCGGTTGATATTATTCAACGATTCCTTCACCACCAGGAAAATATTCCTTCGTACCATACCAGACATTTCATTCTTGGGAATATTTTCAAGAATATCAATGCTGAATTTGATAGGCAGATTATCGAAATAATCTTTGGAATAACTCTCCATATAGATGATGAGGTTTTCGAGAGTATCATTCAACGAATTCATCGCCCAGATGATGATGCGCATCTGGTCTATCATCAGCTTCGAACTTTGTTTAATCTTCTCGACATTGCCAGTTATTAATTCCTTGTTATCAGGATTCTGAATCTGTTCGCTCATCATAAAAATACTTATCAATCCAGACCCCAGATCATCATGCAGATCCCTGCTGATGCGGCTCCGTTCCTGCGCTATGGACTTCTGTCTTCTTTCATTCGCTATCCTGTTTCTAAGAATTATCACGATGATTAAGAAGGCAACGATGATCACCATCACGAGGAAGATGGTATTTCTTCGGAACTTAATCTTTTCTACTTCCTTTGCTGCAAGAATATCTTTTTTATCCTGTTCTGCTTTCTGCAATGCCTCGTCTTTATCAAAGTCATATTGCATCTGCATAGCCTTCATTTTACCTGCTGTTTCATCATTAAAGAGGCTGTCTTTCATTTGCTGATAGAGCACATGATTTTGATACGCCGCCTTATAATCCTTCATTCCCAAATATATATCAGAAAGGTTCTTATAACCAGATTTAATGGCATCTTTAGCACCCACCTCCTGTGCTAATGGAAGTCCCTTTAACTCATGTTCCAAACCCTTCTGAAGATTTCCCTGCTTGGCATAAACCTCTCCTATTTTAATGTGTATTAATCCAATTCCGCTTTTGATATTGAGGTATTCGTATTCTGTCAATGAGGCATAGAAGTATTGCAAAGCCTCCGGATATTTATTGATTGCCAGATAAAAGAGAGCCAGGCTGTAATTAAAATAAGCACAACTTCCGCTATCGCCATGCTCTCTGTTTAATTTCAGGGCAGCAAGTTGATTTTTTATCCCCTCTTCATAATTTCCCAGCTTTTCAGAAAGGTCACCCATATAGGCATACGAGGCGGCAAGGAGGTATTTGTTACCGGTTTCCTTCCCTATTTTTAATAATCGCTGGTGATATTTTAAAGCTTCATTGAAGTTGCCTTGTATAGAATATATCTGACCAATATCTCCACAGGAAACGGCGATTTGATTATTATTAGCCAACTCCTCGCCTATCTTTAAAGCCTTGAAATAATATTTTAATGCCTCTGGAAAATTCCCCAATCCCAAATACAAATGTCCCATCTTTCCAAACGATGCAGCAACGTCAAGCCGTTCTCCAAGCTCGTCTCTGATAGCTATTGCCTTTAAATGATATTTTACAGATTCAGAATATTTACTTTGATTACCGTACATCAGCCCTAAGTTATTATAGGTCCAGCCCACGCCATCCTTATCATTGATTTCACTTCTTACTTTTAGCGCTTTCTGAAAATTTTTCAACGCATTTTCATAATCCTGTTTCGCCATATAGCACAACCCCATTCCATTGTATCCACTTCCAATTCCTTTCTTATACCCTATCTGTTCTGATAATGTCAAAATCTTTTCAGCAAGCAGCAAAACAGTATCCGGTTTATTATACCAGCTCTCCACAAGAATCCGGTACATGATATTAACCCTGATACTATCCATCAAAGGTGTTGCATGACTGCCAAGCTCGAGTTTATGAGCATCATATTTTATCAATTCCATTTTCAGCGAATCAACCACCTTTTGATCTTGTGCGAAGCAAGGTTTAATGAATAATGAACAATGAATAGTGAATAGTGAAATGAAGAATAGTTTTCTTAGTGTCATAAGTTATATAGTTTTATTCCTGGCAAAATTAGATAATTTGAAGGAAGGGAAATGATTGAAGAGGGTTCAATTTTATAATTTCTTGGAAAACCATAAATAAGAAAGCCCTCCGACTTTAATCAGAGGGCTTCCTTTCTTTAATCAGGAATTAGGTATCAGAACAATGTAATTTCTAGTTCGTAATTGAATTACTGCACGACTATTTTGCTTTGTAATAAAGTACTTCCATTCTGAAGAAATACAGTATAGACACCTTTAGCAATCGTTGAAAGATTCAATTGATATTGATTCTCGCCGATGACAGAAGAGTAATTCACAGATTGAATTATTCTTCCAGTAACATCCATTAATCGAATGCTGTAAACATCCTCCGTTCCTGTTGTGAATGCAACAATTGCATGGTCATTTGCAGGGTTAGGATAGACATTGAATGAATAATCTGCATTATCTGCTTCTCCACTTTCTAACCTTGCCAATGTTGTAAAGGTTTGTGAAGGACTCCAACCTGAATTTACAGTACCACTTGCATTGCAATTCGTTTGAATCTGCCAGTCATATTGGGTATTATGTGCCAAGCCGGAGAACATGAAATGCGTGTTTGGTGTAATGGTATGACTCGTCCAGACATTCGCGTTATGCTTGCTGATTCTTACAGTAAAGCCATAATAACAGGCAGGCTCGATCCAGTTTGCCATGCCGCCGGTAGCAGCAATATTTGTGGTAGGTGTGGCGGGGAATGTAGTCAGAGCGCAACCACTTGAAACAGTAATGGAAGTCGTTCCGGTGCAACCATTCGTGCTTAATACTGTTACAGAATAGTTGCCGCCACTGTTAATGGTGATGCCTTGAGTTGCCGCGCCGGTGCTCCAATTATAGGTAGAATATGCCGGACTTACTGTTAAGGTTGCATTGCCACCACCGCAAATATTCGAGAGGTTTGTTGGAATGATTGCAGGAGTACCTATAGTTAGAAAGTTTACCGAATGATGTGTAACAGCAGTGCAATTGCCACCATTAGAAACGGTAAGATAATAGATACCTGTGGTGGCAACATTAATGGATTGGGTATTGGCACCGGTACTCCATTGATAGGAACTAAAATTGCCGGAAGTCAAGGTAACATTTCCACCGGCACATGAGGAGGTAGGTCCGGTGATAGTGGCAATGGTAGGGGTAACAGTAACTGTTGTACCTGGAGATATTCCCGTACAGCCTTGAGCTGAAGTAACGGTAACGTAATAGGTGTTCGAAGTGGTTACTATAATGGTTTGTGTAATGGCACCATTGCTCCAAAAATAATGAGCAAAAGCACCTGCAGAAAGAGTTACAGAACCACCTGTGCAAAATGTTGTCG
>Ga0206816_1153_pt1 | contig 17121 bp, 23 predicted proteins | sample Alteio_BWOrgCont_88_FD_152866 | JGI IMG/M metagenome (GOLD analysis project Ga0206816, IMG submission 152866) | Enriched cells from forest soil in Barre Woods Harvard Forest LTER site, Petersham, Massachusetts, United States -... | ecosystem: Environmental > Terrestrial > Soil > Temperate forest >... | reverse complement strand
TTTCTATGACCTAATTCAATTACCTCAATTAGCAATATGTCGTCAAAAACATCATAAATAATACGATAATTGGCAACGCGGATACGATAACCATCTCTGCCTTTTAGTTTTTTGTAACCATTTGGCCGTGGGTTAGTTGCCAGGCCGAGAATCGCGATTTTTATTTTAGAGAAGTAAGGTTCGTTAATCTTAAGTAACACTTTCTCTACCGTTTTCTCAATTTTAACCTTATACATTTTTACTTCGTATGGCCTCGATTTCGTTAAAAAAGGTTTCAGCATCTGTAAAAACCTGTTCTCTTTTTTTGGCCTCATCGTAAAGCCTGATATCTTCCATATCTTCCAGCTCTTCAATAATATTATCAAACTCTTTGGCAGGAAGTACTACTAAAGAACTATTGCCATCGGCATCTTTAATGTATTGTGGGTGTAAAGTAAGCATGAGCGAATATCATTAGTTAATTACAATATACAAAAATAATAAATTTTGTACTAAAAAGTTTACTGATGCCAATTCCCTATCCTGAACTAAAACCCTACCTTTGCACCCGAAAATACATTATATATACCATGAGTTTCAGAACCGAACACGATACCATGGGCGAGGTACAGGTACCTGCCGATAAATACTGGGGAGCACAAACAGAACGCAGCCGCAATAACTTTAAAATAGGTCCCGAGGCTTCTATGCCGAAGGAAATTATAGCCGCTTTTGCCTACCTTAAAAAAGCTGCTGCCTATACCAATACAGACCTGGGCGTACTGTCTGCTGAAAAACGCGACCAGATAGCCGCCGTTTGCGACGAGATACTGGCAGGCAAGTTAGCCGGCGAGTTCCCGCTGGTGATTTGGCAAACCGGCTCGGGCACGCAATCAAACATGAACGTGAACGAGGTAATCGCTAATCGCGCCCACGTGCTTGCCGGCAATAAATTGGGCGAAGGTAAAGCCATTATCCATGCTAATGATGATGTAAACAAATCGCAATCATCAAACGACACATACCCAACTGCTATGCACATTGCCGCCTATAAAATGGTGGTTGATGTCACCATCCCCGGCATTGAGAAGCTACGCGATACTTTATTAGCCAAAACAGAAGCTTTTAAAAGTGTGGTAAAAATTGGCCGTACGCATTTAATGGATGCCACGCCATTAACTTTGGGCCAGGAATTTTCGGGCTATGCCTCGCAATTAACTCACGGCTTAAAAGCATTAAGAAATACACTTGACCACTTATCAGAATTAGCCCTCGGTGGTACAGCCGTTGGCACCGGTATCAACACCCCAAAAGGTTACGATGTTAAGGTAGCCGAATACATTGCCAAATTTACCGGGCTCCCTTTCGTTACTGCGGAAAACAAATTTGAAGCCTTAGCGGCTCATGACGGGATTGTTGAAACCCACGGCGCGTTAAAACAAATTGCCGTATCGTTAATGAAAATAGCCAACGATATCCGTATGCTGGCATCCGGCCCACGCTCAGGCATTGGCGAGATACATATTCCGGATAACGAACCGGGGTCGTCCATCATGCCGGGCAAAGTTAACCCAACCCAAAACGAAGCCGTTACGATGGTAGCGGCGCAGGTGATGGGTAATGATGTAGCCATCTCTATCGGTGGATCGAACGGTCATTACGAACTAAACGTATTCAAACCGTTAATGGCCGCCAACTTCCTGCAATCGGCGAGGTTGATCGGCGATGCCTGCGTATCGTTCAACGATCATTGCGCCGTTGGCATTGAGCCAAACTACGAGGGGATTAAAAAACACCTGGAAAACTCGTTGATGCTGGTTACGGCGCTAAACCCGCATATCGGTTACGAGAACGCAGCCAAGATCGCCAAAAAAGCATTAAAAGAAAACCTTTCGCTTCGCGAAGCAGCCATCGGCCTGGGCCTGTTAACCAACGACCAGTTTGACCAATGGGTTAAACCCGAAGAAATGATAGGGAGTTTAAAATAAGAGCCTCACCCAACCCTCTCCAAAGGAGAGGGCTTTTAATAGTCTATTTTGAACGAAATTAATAAAGTTAAGCACCATCTAAAGTCCCTCTCCTTTGGAGAGGGATTTAGGGTGAGGCTTGTGAGGCTGCCTTCCTGGTTCCTGCTTCTCGCTTTCTGTCTAATAACGGCTTGCTCCATCAACCCCAACACACAGGGCCACGGCGAGACCTACCTGCAAGGCGAATGGCAGCAGGACGTAACGCCTGTACAAAAGCAGCTAATGACCTATTCGCTATATCATTTTACCTTTAGCTGCGATTCGTTTTTTGTAAAACAGCAAACCTACAGCAAAGTAAATTACGGGTCGGACACTTGCATGAACAAGGGCCAGTGGACAGAATATTTCCGCGGCACCTATGTGCAAAAAAATGATAGCCTGCATTTAAAGGGCGTATTTTGCAATGCCGATTATAGCTTAAAATTAGAGGGTGGCTGTTTTAGAATGGGTATTTATGATGAGTATTTTAAAATAGATAAAAAAGCCGATTCGCTTGTTCAATTGGCAGGCACATCAAGCGTTATACCCGTTAGTTTACGATTAATAAAAAGATTAAATTGCCACGTCAAACCACTATGAAAATGAAGATCAACTTTTTAAAGAAATTAGCAATAGGCATCGCCATGCTTTGCACACCAATTTTTAGCCAGGCCTGGGGATTAGAGGGCCATCGTATTTGCGGACAAATTGCCGAAAGTTATTTAACACCAAAAGCAAAAGCCGCTATACAAGCCATTTTAGGGAACGAATCCATAGCCATGGCAAGCAATTGGGCCGATTTTATAAAATCGGACGATAACTATAAGTATTTGTCAACCTGGCATTATATCGATTTTGATAAGCCTTATACCCTGCCCGAAATGCAGGAATACTTGCAAAATGATAAGAACACTGATGCCTACACCAAACTTACCTTTATGATAGGCGAGTTAAAAAAGAAAGAAACTACCCCCGAAAACAGACTCCTTTACCTGCGCATGGTTATCCATATTGTTGAAGATCTGCATCAACCGATGCATACTGGTCGCACCGGCGACCAGGGGGGTAATGCTATTAAATTAACATGGTTTGGCGATGCCACCAACCTGCATTCTGTTTGGGATTCAAAGCTGATCGATTTTCAGCAATTAAGCTATACTGAATATGCTGCGGCAATTAATCATACCACGCCCGCTCAATTGAACGAGTGGGAAAAAGCGCCAATAAGCCAATGGCTATATGAATCGAACCAATTGGCCGAAAAAATTTACAATAATTCACTTCCTGATTCAAAATTAAGCTACCAATATAACTTTATGTATTTGGATACACTTAACCAGCAATTGCTAAAAGGCGGTGTTAGATTGGCCGGGGTGTTGAACCAGATATTTGGGTAGAATAATGTGCAGATATGCAGATGCGAGGATATGCAGATGCCTGTGTCATTTTCAAATCATTTGCACATCTGCATATTTGCACATCCGCACATCAAAAAAATGAAACTACTAATGGTTTGCCTCGGCAATATTTGCCGTTCGCCGCTGGCCGAGGGGATAATGCAGCATTTGGTTAAACAAAACGGGCTTGATTGGGAGGTTGACTCTGCAGGTACCGGCAATTGGCATATCGGCGAAGGCCCAGACAAGCGCTCTACCCGCACCGCCGGCGAACAGGGGATAGACATAAGCCAACAAATTTGCCGCCTGTTCCGCATCAGTGATTTTGACACGTTCGATCATATCCTGGTAATGGACAAAAGCAATCTAAACGATATTTTACGAATGGCCCGAACCGAAGAAGACAAGAAAAAAGTAAGCCTGCTGTTAATCGATAAAATAGTTCCCGATCCCTATCATGACGATACCCAGTTTTTACCCGTGTTTAAAATGATAGAACAAGGCTGTAAAGATTTTATAAAGAAATATAATAAATAAACCTTATCCGGCTACGCCTCCAGCAATTCCATCTGCCAGCTAATATGCTCTTCGGTTATAGGGTATAATGCGCCATTGCGGATAGTATGATAAACCGCGTCAAACAGATGATTATAATTTCCCCTGCCCGATTTTATCCACTCTATCGTTTTTTCATCATCCGCGCCCATTGTTACTAATTTACCTTCACTGCATTCAGGCTCTAAACCATACGCAGGGTCGGTAGGCAATAGGCCGCCATCAAGTTGCGGTTCCTGTGGGTCCTTTCGGTACTTTAAAAAGCTGCCCAGCGTACCATACGCCACAAACGACGGTAGCGGCTCGGCGAACAACAATCCACCGGTTAAATAAACCTTCAACTCGCCGGGGTAATTCAGCCGGAAGTTAAAATAATCAATCACCTGCGAGTTATCGCGCTGTTTTGCGGTTGTCTTATCAAAACTCAAAGGCCTGCCAAAAAGCGCCATCGCCTGGTCGACAATATGCGGCGCCAAATCATACACCAATCCATTTATCGGGGTGTCGCCGGTTTCTTTAAATGGTTTTACGGCAAGGATGGGTTTATATCGGTCGTAGCGCAAATGCACTTCGGTCAAACGGCCCAGGCGGCCACTTTCTATGATCTCCTTAAAAGCTAAAAAATCACTGTCCCAACGACGGTTTTGATAAACAAATACGTGCAGGTTGTGGGCTTTAGCCAAATCGTACAGTTCTTTTACTTCTTTGGCATTTGCCGCAGCAGGCTTTTCTATCAGCACGTGCTTGCCGGCCAATAAAACCTGTTTGGCAAAATCGCAATGGGTAAAATTGGGTGTATTAACAATAACCAGTTCTATCTCCTTATCATTCAATAATTCTTCTACCGAATTATAACTCACAATGGCCGGGTAAATAGCCGCCATTTTCTTCTGATGCCGCTCTACCACCGCTTTTAATTTAAAGCCGGCGTTGGTACTCAAAAAAGGCGCGTGAAATATCCTGCCCGACATTCCGTAGGACAATAAACCGGTTACAATTGGTTTCGACATAGTTATCAGATGATTTGTGCCAAATTATTGTTTTAGCGGGGGTTATGCAAAAATAGTTTGTAATAACTTCCTGCTATTTTCTGTACTTTAATTGCCATTACCTTCAACCATGAACGATAAAACCTCCAAAGCTGCCGCCTTATTATTTGCACGGGCATTATTAGGCATCATATTTATGATGCAGGGTTACGGAAAGATATTTGTTTACACCGTGCCTAAAGTGTACAGCATGTTTTTCGCGCCCTTCCAAAAAACATTTCTGCCCAATTGGGTGATATGTGGCACGGCCTACTATACATCTTATGTGGAAATGATCTGCGGATTTCTACTAATTATCGGCCTTTTCAGGCAATGGGCCTTATACCTTTTAGCGTTTGATCTGCTTATTGTATCCTACGGCCACGGGCTTTTAGAACCCATCTGGGATTTGCAACATGTAATACCACGCGCTGGTTTGCTGTTGTTGATCTTACTGCTTCCAAAAGAATGGGATAGGTGGAATGTGGATAGGTTGTTAAATCGGGGAAATTAACCTATTCCCTCATACTCCCCTTAATCACATCAATGGCATCCAAATGCCGTTTATAAACCATCAGGTTTTTGGCGGCATATTTGCGCAGGTCAGCATCCATTAATTGTTTGGAGGCTGTCTGGAAGATTTTAATATTAGCCTCGTGGTCCTTTATAATATCATTTAAATAAGCCTTGTCAAAAGCGGCACCTGTATTTTTATCCAGGCTGTTTAATGTTTGCTGGTCGGCAGAGTCTATGGTAGCGGGCAGGGTTATTTTTTTGTTTTTTGCCAGTGTCAGCAATTTCTCCTCAGCCTTTGCATGGTCCTTTATCATCATGGCACCAAAATTCTTTACCCGTTTATCCAGCCCGTTTTTAATGGCGAGCTTGCCCAAAGCAATTTCAGTAAGGCTGCTGGTAGCAGCCTGTGCTGCAAACTGGGCATCATCATGGTCCATTGGCACCGCAATTTTTGTAACGCTTTTGGTTGTTACGGTTTGCTCATCATCTTTCACATCGCCGGTGCAGCTTTCCATTCCAATCAATGCCAGGCAAAGAAACAGCAAATTAATTTTTTTCATAAGGCCACCATTTATATTAAGAGGCAACAAATATTTATGCATTAAGTTTAGTTGATGCAGCCTAATATAAGTTTAATATAGATTAAATACGTGGTACCTTAAAGTTTTATTATTTTTGGATACATAAAAACAATTAGATGAGCTTCCCGGCAGAGTTAAAATACACTAAAGATCACGAATGGATACGCGTTGAAGGCAACGAAGCGTACATAGGTATAACCGAGTTTGCGCAGCGCGAGTTGGGCGATATCGTATACGTAGACATCACATCAGCCGGCGAAGAAGTGAAAAGCGAAGCCGTTTTTGGAACAGTTGAAGCCGTAAAAACCGTATCGGACCTGTTTATGCCGGTTACCGGGATAATAACCGAAACCAACCCGTTATTAGACAGCCAACCCGAATTGGTTAATACCGACCCTTATGGCGACGGTTGGATGGTAAAAATAACATTAGCCAATGCTGCTGATGTGGATGGTTTATTATCGGCCGAAGACTATAAGGCTTTAATTGGCGCTTAATGAAGATAGCTCTAAAATATTACGGACTCACTTTATTATGGGCCCTGTTTATTTTTATATTATGCAGTATAAAAATGGGGAATGTTGGCCACTCGCCGCTATTTTTTCCCGGTTTTGATAAGATAACGCATTGCGGGCTGTTTTTTGTATTGGTGGTTTTATATTGTACCGGCTATATAAAAAAACGCGGCCCGGCTAACTTAAATTTAGCTATTTGCGTAATAATAATTATTGCGGCCTTTATATATGGTGGTACTATTGAGTTATTGCAAGCCTACGTTTTTACCTGGCGCAGCGGCGAATGGTCGGACCTGTTTGCTGATACCCTGGGTGCCAGCATGGCCATATTTAGCGTATATTTAACCCTTTTAGCAATAAAAAATGTTAAAGCATAAATTCATATTATTTGCAGCTATACTGCTCACCAGTTTGTCATCATGTGGCATTTTTAAAAAAGGTTGCGGTTGCCCTCCTGTTAGTAAGATAAAGACGATGGAGAAGGAGGGGCAGGCAAATAGTCGGTTAGCCTAACGGATAGGAAATGCCGGGCGCTAAAAATATCCGTTAACAAAATTTAACATTTGCTAACGTGGATTTTTATTTAATTTAGTGCTGACCAAAACCGAGGCTATGAAAAAGACCTTACTTTTAATTGTGCTGATGGCAGGCGTTTATCAGCTAAAGGCGCAAAATTTTATACCGCTTAACCCGGCAGACAGCGGTTTAGCCAACCGTATAAAAAAATTTAAGGTAAAACCTTTTGATAGTTTATTAACATTAAAACATATTTCGCCATTATTCAAACCAAATGGCTTAACGGGGCAGGCCAGCCTTTTGGCCATGAGCAATATTTCAATATCCCCGTTTGATCACATGCCAATTTACAAACTGCGAAACAACTCAAAAATGCCTGTATATAACCTGTTCGGAAATTCAAAAATGCCGGTAATAGACCCTGTGACAAAGCAAAGATTGGATAATTTGAAAAAGCCGGAAGTTATTGAGGTGCCAAAGCCTTAAAAATCCTTATTCAACAACTTCTCCAACTCGGCGAAGCTGATATTCATTTTAACGCGGCCCTGTTTTGCGTAGGATATTTCGCCTGTTTCTTCGGATATGATGATGGCGGTAGCTTCGTTAGCCTCCGTTACGCCAATGCCCGCACGGTGCCGCAGGCCGAATTGCGCAGGCAGGTCAACCTTATCCGTAAGCGGTAAAATGCAACTGGCCGATTTTATTTTATTTTCCGCAATAACCACAGCGCCATCATGCAGCGGACTTGTTTTCTGGAATATACTTTCTAATAATCGTTTGGATATTTTAGCATCCAATACCTCGCAGCTGTTTTGGTAAAACTGTTCATCGTAATATTTGGCAAAAACGATAAGCGCCCCGGTTTTGGTTTGTTTTAATATTTTGCAGGCATCAATTATAGGTTTAATGCGCAGATAATTGTTTTTCTCTACATCGGCTTTGCCAAAGAAGTACCGCCACCAGGCCTTGTTACGCTGTAACGAAGCATTTTTGCCGACTAACAATAGAAACCGCCTTATTTCCTGCTGAAAAACTACAATTACCGCGATGATGCCCACATCTGCTACTTTTTTAAGTATCCCGGCCAGCAGGGGCATTTTTTGATCGGGAACAATATAATACAGCACGTATATCAATATCAGCCCGATAAAAATATTGGCGGCAATGGTTCCCTTTATCAGGTTATACAACTGGTATATTATGATGGCTATCAGTAAAATATCCAGCACGCTATAAACAGTGAACTTGAAAAAGCTGAAATCAAATAAATGCATTTACGAAGATAAATTTTAATGTTGAATTATTGAGTTAGTGAATTATTGATTGATCAACTAATTACTAATCTCCCTCTTCGGAAAGATCAACGATGCCACTACGCTCACCACCAATATTCCTAAAATAATAAATAGAGAGTTCATGGTAGTAAGGCCGATCCGCGCTGCATAATCTGCTGCGAGCATTTTTAGGCCGATGAAGGTTAACAATAACGACAAGCCTATTTTTAGGAAATGGAATTTATCAATAATATTCACCAGTAAAAAAAACATCGACCGCAGGCCCATAATGGCAAATATGTTAGAGAAGAAAACAATGTAGGGATCTTTAGTTACCGAAAATATGGCGGGGATAGAATCAACCGCGAATATCAGATCAGTAAACTCAATAATAAGCAGCACTAAAAATAGCGGGGTAACGAACTTTTTATGATCTATCCGGGTAAAAAACCTGCCGCCCACAAATTTGGGATGCACCGCGAAATACTTTGAAGCCAGTTTTACAACCGGGTGATGCTCGGTGTCTATCTCATCTTCCTTATTGCGGTTAATAAACAGCATAACCCCGGTATAAACCAAAAACGCCCCGAAAATATATAATACCCAATGAAACTCACTTATCAGCGCCGAACCAACAAATATAAACAGGAACCGCATTAACACCGCGCCGATGATCCCCCATAACAATACTTTATGATAATGCTTCGGGTCGACAGAAAAGGCAGCAAAAATAAGGACGATCACAAATATATTATCGACAGATAGCGCGTACTCAACAATATAACCTGTAATAAACTCAAGCGCCAGGTTTTTGCGGTACATCTCTAACCCGCCCGCAAAATTGGCCGGGTCAAGCTGCAGGTTATGAAGGTGCCGTGCGTTTAATTCCTGTAATGCCGCGAAGCTTTCTATATGGTGCAGCAAGTGGCCGTATCTAAATATCAGCCCGTAAAAAACAAGCGCCAACCCTACCCATACCGCGCTCATGATGCTTGCCCGCTTCAGGCTTACAGGCCTGTCGCTTTTGCCAAACAGGCCGAGGTCGGCAGCCATCATTGTGAAAATGAAAACCACAAAACCCAGCAAAAACAGCAGCTCGTTGCTCATTATTTATTACGTTCGGTAGTAAAACGCACCAGTTGCTCCAGCCCGGTACGCGCTTCGCCGGCAGGGAAGGTGTTCAGTATCTCAAAAGCCTCGGTGGTATATTTTTTCATTTGCGTTTCGGCGTAGGCCAGGCCACCGGTATTGTTAACAAAGGCAATTATCTCGGCTATCTTCTTAGCATCATCGTTATGGTTTTTAACCAGGTTAATCATGCGCTTCCTGTCGCCCGGATTGCTGTTATTTAACGAATAGATGAGCGGCAGCGTAACTTTCTTTTCCTTGATATCTATACCCAACGGCTTTCCAACATCATCTGTGCCAAAATCAAACATATCATCCTTGATCTGGAAAGCGATACCTATCTTTTCGCCAAACAGGCGCATTTTCTCAACCGTTGCTTCGTCTGCATCTGCCGATGCCGCCCCGCAGGCGCAGCACGATGCAATTAATGAAGCAGTTTTTTGGCGGATAACCTCATAATAAATAGCTTCGCTTATATCCATCCGGCGCACTTTTTCTATTTGCAGCAGTTCGCCCTCGCTCATTTGTTTTACTGCTTCTGATACGATCTTGAGCAATTTAAAATCGCCGTTATTGATAGATAACAATAATCCCTTCGATAATAAATAATCGCCAACCAATACGGCTATCTTGTTTTTCCACAAAGCGTTGATAGAGAAAAATCCGCGTCGCTGGTAAGAATTATCAACCACATCATCATGAACTAAAGTAGCGGTATGCAGCAACTCCACCAACGCGGCCCCGCGATGGGTGGACTCATTAATGCCGCCGCAAATACTGGCCGAAAAAAACACGAACATGGGCCGTATCTGTTTGCCTTTGCGCTTAACAATATAATGGGTAATACGGTCAAGCAGCGGCACCGAGCTTTGCATAGAAGTTTTGAACTTCTCTTCAAAAACATCAATTTCTGCGGCGATGGGTTTTTTGATCTCGTCGATGCCCGGCATTAACTAAACAGGTTTTTTATATGTAGGTCTTGCCTGTTGGCAAACCTTAACAAACATAAGAGAAAATTTTCGACCTGCATTAAACCATTTTATCTTTTAGCCATCTAACTAACGAGTGTAATTTTGTTTTACTATAGTTATGGCGAGGTCCGGTAATGCGGGCTTCGCTTTTTTTATGCGATGCCGGCAATATTATTAACTTTGCGGGGATTTAGTGAATGGGGAATAGTGAGTAGTGAATGAATTATACAAAACTCACTATTGACAATTGACTAATGACTAAAAGGAGAGATGTCTGAGTGGTCGAAAGAGCACGCCTGGTCCATAGGACTCCTTTGGAGAAAGTGTGTATACCTCACCGTAGGAGTCCTATGGACAAAAGGGTATCCAGGGTTCGAATCCAAATGATAGGTTAATGTATTATGGTTATATATTAAAAAGCTTAAAGGATGGGCGCTATTATTATGGTAGTACAGAAGATGTAGATAAAAGATTGATTAAGCATAATAGCGGACAAGTAAAATCAACAAAACATAGGCGGCCATTTGAAATACATTTTGTTGAAGAGCACTTAAATCGTAGTTTGGCTTTTCAAAGAGAAATGTTTTACAAATCTGCAGACGGATATATCTATTTGAAGGAGAAAAAAATAATATAATACGGAGAGATGTCTGAGTGGTCGAAAGAGCACGCCTGGAAAGTGTGTATACCTCAAAAGGGTATCCAGGGTTCGAATCCCTGTCTCTCCGCAAACCTATCCATATCGCAGGGTCCCGTTGGGGATTCTGCGAGAACGAAATTTACTAAACAATTAAGTATTCGTTGTCGTTTCACAACAATATTGCGTATTTTTGTTATGCCGCCAAACGGCAAATAAGCTATGTATTTTGATGCCTATAAAAACTTCCCGGATGCAACTATAAACCCCTCACTTTTGTGGGAATATGATATTACCCGTGTTGATTATCAGAATATGCGGGATGTTATTGTACAGCGGATTATTGAGAGAGGCTGGCCGAATGACTGGTATGCCATGCTAAACTTATATGGTATTGATGGTGTAAAAGCTGCCATCAAAAACATACCTTATTTAAACGACAAGGATATGAACTTTGTAAGCCACCAGTTTGATATTCCTTTAACTGATATGAAATGCTATGTAAAGAAACAGTCAGCAAAAGCACACTGGAACTCTTAACTTCTTTAATGAAAGACGAGCGTTTAAAAGCGTTTTTCCTGGTTGGTGGTACCGCGCTTTCTTTACAAATAGGTCATCGTATCAGCATTGATCTTGATCTTTTTTCTGTTGACTCTTTTGATGAGGACCAGCTTTTGAGCTATCTTGAAAATGAATATAAATTTGTTTTAGATTATCGCTCTAAAAACACTTTGAAAGGCAGTATAGCTAATGTTAAAGTCGATTTTATAACCCATGGTTATCCAATAGTTATTCCCCTGATTTTAAGTGAAGATATACGCATGGCAAGTACTAAAGATATTGCAGCCATGAAATTAAACGCGATATCGGGAAATGGTACGCGATTAAAAGATTTTATAGATGTTGCTTATTTATCATCCTCGTTAACGCTTCATCAAATGATAGAGGCGTATGAGCAAAAATATTCGAACAGAAATCCTGTAATGCTCATTAAAGCGCTGGATTATCATAACGATATAAATTTTGATGAGCCGATAGAAATGATAAACGAAAGCTACTCATGGAAAAAAACAGAACAACGTTTAAGTCAAATGATGCGCAATCCTCAAAGATTGTTTAATGATATAGTTTAATTCTGATTCACTATGCGGCATTAATAGACGGCGGCATATAACAAATAATTCACCAAAATGCGGATTTTCGCAGGTATCGAGGGTTCGAATCCCTGTCTCTCCCCAAACCTATCCATATCGCAGGGTCCCGTGAGGGATCCTGCGATATGGAACATGACTATCCGCTTATAGTTCAGGTAACACCGCCAGTAGCGCTACCGCCTTTTGAATAAGAGATTTATCTGCAGCCGAATATTGTTTTGAGATTGCCATAGCCAGCCATTCCTCCCTTTCTTCACGACTGTCTGCTAACCACTTGTCCCCTTTTGCGGTCATTACCGCGTAGGACTTCCTTTTATCTGACGGCACGGACTCCCTGGAGATATAGCCCAGTTCTGTGAGCCTGTTAAGTACCTGTGATACATATTGCGATGATAGGTTCAGCTGTGTACAAAGTTCAGAGGGTAGTAATTGCTTGTTATCGATAAGCAATTGTAAAACATTAAGTTCTGCAACCGATAGCTGTTCGGGATTGCTGAACTGCTTCCTGAGCCTCCTGTTCATTCTTGTAACCAGGTCGCGGATGCTGTGCGCTACTTCTTTATCTTGTTCGGTAACCATTGTTTTATTTAGTGAGATATAAAGATAAGAAATAATTATCAAAGTTACTTTGATAATTAAAAATATCAAAGTAACTTTGTAAAGTGATTTTGATAATATGAAAAACAAAAAAGATACGGGATTGGCCAAATTCCTTGCACCACTGGTATTGGGCAATATGCTGAACCCGCTCAATTCGACAATGCTGGCTACGGCGGTGCTAACCATCGTCATGGCCTTTAAACAAGAGCCCGGCGCAGGTGCGCTGCTTATCATCCCGCTTTACTTTACTTCCGCCATCGGTCAACCGTTGATGGGCCGTCTTTGCGATGTCTTCAACCCCGCCCGGATTAACCTTTTTGGTTTTCTCATTATCCTGTTATCGGGTATTGTCGGCGTATTCGCCCAAAACTTTAACTGGTTGATCGTGTCGCGTATTTTGCTGGGCCTGGGTAGTTCCGCAGCTTATCCCTCTTCTATGACGCTGATCAAGCACCGCTATAATAAATTAAAAATGGATGTGCCGGGTCTCACTTTAAGTATTATCGCTATCGCCGGGCAGGTTTCACTGGTATTCGGCCCGTTCCTCGGTGGCATCCTGCTGGAGAGTTTTGGATGGAAAGGCATATTTTTCATAAATATTCCACTGGTGGCAATCGGGCTGTTACTCTCGATCTCCGCCAAAAGCACGCCAAAAACTGAAAAGAAAAGAAATGATAAAACAGCCTTGCAGATTTTTAAAGACCTGGACCCTTTAGGCCTGCTGATTTTTTGCGCCTTCCAGTTCGCTTTTTTAATGGCACTTCTATATCCAACCTATTTGTACCTGAAAATCCCGGCTGCTGTTATCCTTTTGATCTTATTAGTAGTTGTTGAGCTCCGACACCCTAAACCCTTTATTGATGTCAAAATATTAAGCCTGAATTTGTTTTTAAATACGACTTTCCTGCGGCAGATCGGCATTAACTTCATCATTTACCTGGTCCTCTATGGCCTGCCGCAATGGATGGAGCAGTCCAAACATATCAACCCTTCAAGCGTGGGGCTAATCATGCTGCCTTTCTCGTTAACCGCGATGGCTCTGAGCCTGTTGATCGCTAAAAATAAAAATTACAAGCTCCTGCTGAGCATAGGTGTGCTTTGCATTATTGTAGCAACTATAGGCATCTTCCTGTTAAATACCGCCTCGCCGGTGTATTTTATTGTGGGTATCACCATTATCATCGGGGCAGCTTTAGGGATTCTTACGGTATCCAACCAGGCAACCTTATATGCCGAAGCCCCTGACGACCAGGTAGGTGTGTGCTTTGGCTTGTTTCGAACGGTGGGCTATATCGGCGCCATCCTGGCCGGTTCCAGCCTGAAGCACCAGTTTAAAGCCGGGGCTACCGATGCCGGCCTGCATTCGCTGGCGGTCTTTTCGCTGGCCGCCTGCGTACTCATCGTCCTGTTCCTGCTGCCCCTGTTTTTCAAGCGCCGGAAAATAGATATCGATTTAGAAGTAACTATATAAATTAATAATCATGTCAACAAATTCAAAAAACAGTAAAACAGTACTCCTGGTGATGGACATCCAAAAGGCGATGATGGGCTACCTGCCCGATCCTGAACCCTTATTAACGAAAATTGAAAAAGCTATTGTTTCCGCCCGAAAAGCAGGCGTTACGGTAGTTTATGTAACGCTGGCGTTTCGCGAGGGCCATCCCGAAATTCATCCGGCACATGTGCGCTTTGGAGCCATTAAAGAAAGCAAAGTGATGTTTACCCACTCGCATGAAGGTACAGCCGTACACGAGGCTATCGAACCGCTGCCAACTGATATTATTGTCCACAAGAAGCGGGTAAGCGCCTTTGCAGGTAGTGACCTGGACATCATTCTCCGCGCCCATAAAGCCGAGTCATTGGTATTGTCAGGATTTTCAACGAACGGGGTTGTACTCAGCACCTTAAGGGAGGCAGCCGACCGGGATTACCACATGACCGTCCTTTCTGACGCGTGTGCCGATCCGGAACCGGAGGTGCATGATTTTTTAATTAAAAAAGTGTTCCCTTTTTCTGGTGAAGTGCTGACCACCGATGAATGGATAACAGCTTTAAATTAAGTTAACGGATCAGGCGGCCCCGGCCGCCTGATTATTTTTAAATTAATGTCAATTCCAATGATCTCTGCAATATTATCCAAATTGTTGGCTTCTGTTTTTAAAGCAGTTAGCTATGGCCGGTTCCTTAAATTGGCCATTAGTTGCCTGGATGTGAGTTTTTGCTTATTGTCCGGCCTGAACTTAATCACGCTAATGGTGTCTTCACCCGGGCTTTTTATGGTGAATTCTTCGGGAAAATGGGTGTTTTTAATTTGCCTGTTTACCAGGGAATTGGTTGTTATTGTATTGCTTTATGTTGTTTTTGAAAAACCGATCAACTCAAGTAATAAGCTGGATATTTACCGGTTTGGCGCTTACCTGTTTACGTTGATTAGCTATACTTTGGCTAAATATAGTGCGTTGGTTGGCTCCTTTGCAATGCAAACCGTTATGTTTCAAAGCAGCCTGGCCGGCTTTAGTTATACGCTTGTGCTGCTAACCAGAAGGTTATACCTTTCGTTGCATTAAGCGTGCTTTGTTGCATAATATGAAACAATCAATCATCACCGCAGCCTGCTGTTTAAACCCTGTCTTGCCCCGCAATTTTGTTTCCGCAGGGCCTTACCAGATATGTACCCTTTGATCTTCAGCCTTATAATTTTTATCACCGGGCTGTACATTAAATGCCTGGTAAAACGGTGCGAAATTCATTAACGGGCCGTTTACACGCCACATGGCCGGCGAGTGCGGATTGGTGTTTACATAGGTGCGTAAAAACGCGTCTCTTGTTTTCACCCGCCATATCCTGGCAATGGATAGAAAGAAACGCTGGTCGGGCGTAAAGCCGTCTATTTTAACATTTCCTTTTCCCTGCGCGGTCAGCTTAAAGGCATCGTAGGCCATAGCAATACCGCCGTTATCGGCAGTGTTTTCGCCTAACGTTAATTCCCCCTTTACATGCACGTCATCCAAAACGGTGAAGGAACTATATAGATCGGCCAACTGTTTTGTTTTCGCGCGGAACTTTTCGTAATCTTCCTTTGTCCACCAGTTTTTTACGTTACCGTCTTTATCAAACTGCGCACCCTGGTCGTCAAAGGCATGCGTCATTTCGTGGCCAATTACCATCCCGATGCCGCCATAGTTGATGGCATCATCTGCCTCAAAGTCAAAATAAGGAAATTGCAAAATACCCGCCGGGAAAACAACCTCATTGGCCGACGGACTATAATAGGCCGTAACCGTTGATGGCGTTGTGCCCCATTCTGTTTTATCAACCGGTTTGTTCAGTTTCGCTAATTGGTATTCATAGCCGTTTTGTTTAATAGCGAGGATATTTTCGAAGTATTTAGCCCGGTTGATCTGTACCTTATCGTAGTTACGCCATTTATCGGGGTAACCCAATTTTTTGGTGATAGCATATAGTTTTTCTATTGCTTTATGTTTAGTGCTGTCGCTCATCCAGTCCAGGTGATTGATCCTGTTTTCGAAAGCCTTTTGCAAATTGTTTACCAGGACAAGTACCCGTTTCTTCGAATCCTCATTAAAATACCGTTTTACATACAATTGGCCCAAAGCCTGCCCTAAATAGCTGTCAACGTTATCGGTCATCACCTGCCTGCGCGACTTTTGAGTGGCTTGCCCCGATAATACTTTATCAAACTCAAATGCGGCATTTACAAATGGTTCGCTAAGCATATCAGCATGTTCTTTGAGTTCGCCGGCTTTTAAATAAATTTTCCAGTCGCTTATGGGTACGGATTTCAGCAACCCGTTTAAGCTTTCGTAATACGCGGTCTGTGCCATGTCAATAGAGTCGGTTGTTGCACCTAAGTTGGCAAGTAGCGCCGACCAACCTATGTTGGGCTCAGATTGGTTGATAGCTGCAACCGCTAACTTGTGATAATTTGTTTTGACGTCCCTGCGTTCAATATTTGTTTTATGGGATGTCGCATTTTGTTTTTCTATGCCATAAGCAACTTCGGCATTTTTATTAGCTGTAGCAACATCGCTCCCGGTTAATTGAAATAAGGCGCTGATGTATTTTTTATAAGCTTCCTGGATCTGGAGTGTAGATGGGTCTGTTTTAAAATAGTAATCCCTTTCAGGCAAACCAATGCCGGTTTGAGAAACATGGGCAATGTTAACCTGGCTGTTTTTGTTATCGGGAGAAATACCGAAGCCGATAATTGAACGGTTCCCTTCTTTTAACTCACCAGCCACGA
>Ga0206816_1152_pt1 | contig 17214 bp, 17 predicted proteins | sample Alteio_BWOrgCont_88_FD_152866 | JGI IMG/M metagenome (GOLD analysis project Ga0206816, IMG submission 152866) | Enriched cells from forest soil in Barre Woods Harvard Forest LTER site, Petersham, Massachusetts, United States -... | ecosystem: Environmental > Terrestrial > Soil > Temperate forest >... | reverse complement strand
GCTAAAAAGAAAGGTTTTACAATTAAATAGACCCTTTGTGTCCATACTATTCAAAGATTTAATTCCTGTTGAATTCCCAAAAAAGGACTCAATCAATTATGTCAATGAGATACTCATAATTTTGGTGGTTCAAAAAACATTTTGTAATTTTGTGCTCTAATAATATATAACAAGATGAGAAAAGCATTACTTATAGCCCTTTTTACATTCTTATCCTTTGCATTTGTGAAGGCTCAAAGAACTGAAATTATTCATAGTCCTGTTGATTTAATTACAAATTCGACGGTCATGCCCAAAGATTCCATGATGAATGGAATAAACTATGGGACTTCAAAAGGACATCATCAAATGATGCATCATCAAAAAGATGGTGACCATGCATTAGGACAAACATATAATGACAGCCTTTGCGGATTGAATTATGTGGCAGGAAGCGCCTTGATAGAAACCAGGTATAATGCTTCTGATACCGCTCACCAGGGTTCTGGTTTCCCTGCAACTATTGCCATTGCAGGTTTAACTCCTTGCGATAATATTCTTAAGGCTTATTTGTATTGGATAATTTCTTATACTTCAACTGATTCTACCACTTCACCTACCTTGAATCTTACTAACCCTTCCGGCAACAATTCAACTACCACTCCCAGCCTTGCTGGCTCCGATGGTCCTAAATGTTGGGGCGAATCAGGTACTTATGTTTTTCGTGCTGATGTTACTTCTCAAATATCCGGTAATGGTAATTATATAATAAATGATATTGTCGGTGATGACTCATGGGGTGTTGATGGTGCTACATTAATAATTATTTATAAAGACCCTTCTGCATCCTACATGGGGAATTTAATTCTTGATGACGGATGTTATACTGTTGATGGTGGTAATACTTTTCTGACAATGACCGGTTTCAATGCCTGTTCTAACTCTATTGGTGGCAGTGCATTTTTAATTGCTTCCGATCTGCAGAATAATGTGGCTGCCGGTCATAATGATTCTTTGAATGGCAGTTTAGATTATTTTCCTAATAATTTTTATAATTGTGATATAGGATCTACTGCTGTCACTGCCGGACAAACAAGTGCTGATTTCGGAATTAATCTCTTAGGTGGCGACTGTTATTGCTGGGCTGTCATGGGTTTATATTACCAAACAAATTGTACTGTTTGTACACCGACATCCGGAATCCTTCCTTTAGCAAAAGATTCACTCCCTACCGCATGTGATAGTGCGGATGGAAAGGCTTGGGTGATACCTCTTGGAGGTACTCCTCCCTATACTTATACATGGAGCACTTCGCCGATTCAAACTACTCAAACAGCTACTGGGCTGGCTGGTGGAATTTATTATGTTACTGTGGTTGACAGTTCAGGGTGTTATTCAAATATTGATACCATACGCATTGATTCATCTACTTCTGTCAATATTACATTACATCCGACAAACCCTTTGTGTTTCGGGCAAAGTACCGGACAGATTATCGCTGATACCAGCGGTGGCAGTGGTCCTTTTACCTTTACATGGATTCCCTCCGGCGGTAATACCCTTACTGATTCCGGTCTTCCGATAGGGACTTATACTTTTACCATTACAGACTCCCATGGATGTACAAGCAGGGATTCTGTTACCCTTACTCAGCCACCTCAGTTGCTGCTGGCTAATTCTCAAAATAATATTCATTGCGGAACCTTACCTAATAGCGGGGAAGCGATTTCAATTCCCTCTGGTGGTACGGGCACTTATCATTATCATTGGTCTGCTACAGGTAGTACTGTGGACTCGGCAACAAGTCTTACTATAGGAACCTATACTATCACTGTTACTGATGCCAATGGTTGTACTGCCACCAATGCTTTCAACATTACTCAGAGTGCTACGCTGACACAAAGCACTGCTCAGACCAATGTTACCTGTAGTGATTCCGCAAATGGTACCATTACCATTACTGTTAACAGCACTACAGGTCCTTTTACTTATGTTTGGTCGCCAAGTGTCAGCACTACTTCATCTGCCAATGGTCTTGCTTCGGGGAATTATACGGTTGTTGTTACTGATACTGCGGGTTGTCATTCCATTCTTCCGTTTACTATTACCCATCCGCCTGCTCTTGTTGACTTGGATAGTTTTAAAGCCCCCTTATGCAATGCAGGGAATAATGGTTTCGCAGTTGTTTATACCACCGGCGGTACTCCGGGTTATACTTATCAATGGTCTCCTTCGGGAGGGAATGCCGATACCGCTTCTAATTTGACTGCGGGCACCTATACCATTACTGTAAGAGATCAAAACGGATGTACGGTCTCCGCAACTGTCAATGTTACCCAGCCTCCTGCATTAACTCTTACTTCCACTCATACTAATGTCCTTTGTTTTGGCGATAGCACAGGGATTGCTACTGTTGTTCCCAATGGCGGCACTCCTGCGTATTCTTATCTTTGGTCTTCAAATGGTGTTACAGCAGCTTCTATTTCTACTATTCCATCTGGAAGCTACAGTGTTACCATTACTGATGCCAATGGCTGCACTCATGATACCACCATTGTTATTACTCAGCCTAATAGTCCGCTTGTTGCAACTGTTGCTGTCAATCCTGTTTCTATTTGTGAAGGAGATACTGCACATCTGAGCACTTCCGGCAATGGAGGCACACCTGGCTATTCTTTTCTTTGGAGTAATGGCTCGACGAATACCAATCAAACCATTAACCCTGCCAATACGTCAACCTATTACATTACTGTCACCGATACTAATGGATGTGTTACTACTGATTCGGTTACTATTGATATAAAAGCATTGCCTGTTCCGGTGGTTACTTCGGACAGTGTTTGCTGGGGCGATACTGCCATGCTCTGGGTCAATAATGCGAATGGCGGCTCCGTGCATTGGAGTACCGGGCAGACCACTGATTCTATCAGCCTGATGATTGATTCCACAATTCATGACAGTGTATATGTTATTGGTACTAATGGCTGCCGCTCACATTGGGTATCAGACAGTGCTGTGGTCAAAGGTCCTCGTATTATCGCAGGTTTTACTTCTGATTCCACCACCGGATATGTTCCTTTGTTTGTTAATTTCACGAATACCTCTACCGGAGATTATTATAGTCACTGGAACTTTGGCGACCTGTTATCCGGTCCTATGGATTCGATGAATGCCACCAATGCTTTCCACCTTTTTGACAGTTCAGGCATCTATTATGTGACCCTTTACACCTATAATTATGATGGTTGCAGGGATACTATCACCGAGGTCATTGATGTAAAGAAAACTTCCAGTCTTGTAGTTTATAATACCTTCTCTCCTAATGGCGATGGGAAGAATGATCAATGGATTCCCAATTTTCATAACATCGCTGCCACGCATATCGAGATTTATGACAGGTGGGGATTGAAGATAAAAGACTGGACTACTTTGACCGGCTGGGATGGTACCAACAATGGCGGCAGTGCAGTTCCTGATGGCACCTATTATTATATCCTGACGGCAGAAGGAGTTGATGGTCAACTATACAATCAGCATGGATATATTACTTTGATAAGGTAACGTAACACAAGGTCAGGATTATCCGACTTTATATATGTCACTCCTATGGAGTTCCTGATCGCTTCTTGATATTATTTCTATTATCATGCCATCCATACGGGATTTTATTAACCTCGCAGGAGTGGAATCACGATAGAAAGCAACATTTAAAGTAGATTCAGAATTCAGCAGGAGTATCATTAGTTGATATTGATATAGAATTCCCTTCAGCATATCTTAATTAATAGACTTCTTCTGAAAATAGGAACGCAGAGGACGCAGATTGCTTATGATAAGATAAGATTAAATGACAGTCGGTTTGTATATACCTCAAATTGTTTTACAATATAAAAACTGTGAAGGCTTGTCATTCCGACGAAGGAGGAATCCTATCCATATTCCAATAGGATTCCTCCTTCGTCGGAATGACAAGCCACAACTTGGTTTATATAACCCGACAGTCATTTAAGATTATTTTACTTTAATAAGAATTCATATCTTATCAAAAGCAATCTGCGTCCTCTGCGCTCCCCTCTTTTCTATTTTCCGAAGAGCTCTAATGATTGCAACAGTACATGATTTGTTATTCTCAAATCTTCAAATTTAAAAGATAATAATAAGAAATGACTGTCGGTTTGTATAAACCAAATTTTGTCTTGTCATTCCGACGAAGGAGGAATCCTATCCATTTTTCAATAGGATTCCTCCTTCGTCGGAATGACAAGTTTACACAGTTTTTATACTGTAATTATATTGTTGGTATAAATAACCCGACAGTCATTTAATAATAAACCTCCCACCAGGCTTGAGTTGAATGATACCGGTATTGGGTTATTAATTCCATTATCTCTTTCCTGAACTTCTTTACCTGGAAATTGTTATTCTACATTTAAAAGTGGAAGATGTAGCCTTACATCCTTCGCTCCTAACCATACATCCTGAAGATGTAGCCTTACATCCTTCGTTCCTAACCTTACATCCTGAAGATACAACCTTACATCCTTCGCTCCTAACCTTACATCCTGAAGATGTAGCCTTACATCCTTCGCTCCTAACCTTACATCCTGAAGATGTAACCTTACATCCCTCGCTCCTAACCCTACAACCTGAAGATACAACCTTACATCCTTCGCTCCTAACCTTACTTCCTGAAGATGTAAGCCTACATTCCGAAGATGTAAGCCTACATTCCGAAGATGTAAGCCTACATTCCGAAGATGTAAGCTTACATTCCGAACTTCTAAGCTTAGAAGTTCGGTATCTAACCTTATATCCGCAACTTCTAATATTAGAAGTTGTGTATCTAACCTTACATACACAACTTCTAACATTAGAAGTTCTGCATCTAACCATAGATACGCAGCTTCTAATATTAGAACTTCTGCTCTTAGGCATAGATACGCAGCTTCTAATATTAGAAGTTCTGCTCTTAGGCTTAGATATTCTGCTCTCAGGCTTAGATATTCTGCTCTCAGGCTTAGATATTCTACTCTCAGGCTTAGATATTCTGCTCTTAAGTTTAGATTTTCCACTCTTAAGTTTAGATTTTCCACTCTTAAGTTTAGATATTTCATTCTTAAGCTTAGATATTTCATTCTTAAGTTTAGATATTCTGCTCTCAGGCTTAGATATTCTGCTCTTAAGTTTAGATTTTCCACTCTTAAGTTTAGATGTTTCATCCTTAAACTTAGATTTTGCAATCCTAAGCCTTAATTAGTTATCTTCAGCAATAGAAATTATAGAAAGAAACAAATGACAACGATAACAAGGAAAAGGAATGATATTTTATAACCTGAAAGAAGTCAAGGTTATGCTTTTTATTTACCTAATGGGCTTATGTTGCAAAAAATATGAAATAATAAATTATGATTGTCCGTATTAATACCTAACGTTGTTAAAATAATGAATATTGAACAAGGAATAATGAATGTTGAAGGAAGTAAGGTTGAAATAAGAATGAATGAATTCCAGAATTCAGTATTTGTTAGTATTCCAATTTCATTATTCATTATTCCTTGTTCAATATTCATTATTTCCTCTGTTAGGTATCAAGACGGACATTCATTTAAAGAATTAATTACTTTGAAATAATCCCCGTCCCTTTATGGGTAAATGATTATCTTTGCAGCCTAAATTTTATTCCATATAATGAAAGACCTTATTGAAAATTTCAGTAACCAGTTGTCCGAAGCCATCGCCATAGGTAAAGCCTCAAAACTTACCTTTAGTGAGCTGCCCATAAAGAATGTCATCATCACAGGGCTTGGCGGCTCCGGCATCGGAGGAACTATCATCTCTGAAATCGCCGCCAATCAAAGCCCCGTGCCGGTTGTTATCAACAAAGATTATTTCCTGCCGGAGTTCGTGAATGAAGAAACGCTGGTCATCGTCTCCTCCTATTCCGGAAATACCGAAGAGACTCTTTGTGCTATGGAAATTGCCATTAAGAGAGGAGCTAAAATTGTATGTATTACCTCCGGCGGCAAAGTGCTGGAAGTTGCGCAGGACAAGGGGATTGATCATATTGTGGTGCCGGGAGGTATGCCTCCGCGATCCTGTCTTGGGTATTCTTTTACTCAGTTGCTTTTCATATTTAATTTCTTTGGGCTCATAAATGATGAATTCAAAACAGACCTTCCAAAGGCGATAGATTTGATTAATAAAGATGAAGCGAATATGCAGTCGGACGCTCAAAAGATTGCGAAGAAATTAGTCAATAAGATTCCGATAATATATTCTGTCGCGAACTATGAAGGCGTTGCCATTCGTCTTCGCCAGCAGATAAATGAGAATGCTAAAATGCTTTGCTGGCACCACGTCATTCCAGAAATGAATCATAACGAACTCGTGGGCTGGACTGAGAAAAGCGATCAGTGGGCGGTGCTGATTCTTAGGAGTAATAACGATTACGAGCGAACTCAAAAGCGTATAGAGATCAACAAAGAAGTAATTAAAAAATATGCCGATTCTATCACCGAGATTTATTCTAAAGGAGAATCTGTCATTGAAAGAAGTATTTATTTGATTCATCTTGGCGATTGGATTTCCTGGTATCTGTCAGAGCTTCGCGATGTAGATGCGACGGAAGTTAATGTTATAAATTACCTCAAGTCCACTCTTGCAGAGAGTTAATCAACAGCCAAAGGAAATGCAAAACGTAAACTTTCAAGATCTCGGAATCATTGATTACAAAGAAGCCTGGGATTACCAGGAACAACTTTTCAATGAAGTAATCCGACGAAAGATGGAGAATCGAAACCTTCCGAAAGAAGAGCAGCATGCTCCATTGCATTACCTATTATTCTGCGAACATCCGCATGTTTACACGCTCGGAAAGAGTGGTTCTGAAGATAATCTTTTGATAGACGAACAAGGCTTACAGACTAAGCAGGCAACCTATTACAAGATCAATCGAGGAGGAGATATTACCTATCATGGACCAGGTCAGATCGTCGGATATCCTATCTTTGATTTGGATTATTTCTTCACAGACATTCATAAATATCTTCGTTATCTTGAGGAAGCAATTATCCTTACTTTAAATGATTACGACATCACAGCGGGCAGGATTGACGGGCTAACCGGAGTATGGATTAATGATGTTGATCCTTCCAAAGCAAGGAAGATTTGTGCATTCGGAGTTCGGTGCAGCCGCTGGGTTACGATGCATGGATTTGCTTTTAATGTGAATGTTGATTTGAGCTATTTTGGAAACATAGTTCCATGTGGAATCACTGATAAAGCCGTTACATCTTTGGAGAAAGAAACAGGTCAGAAGATGAATATAGAAGAGGTGAAAGAGAAACTAAAGTCGCATCTTTGTTCGCTGTTTGAAATAAACTTAATTCCACAAAAAACCAATGAATACATTAACCATGAAACAACAATCTAATATCTTTATCAGAATCATCAAAGGCATTGTAATCTGGGTGCTTTACCTCATCCTTTTGCTTAACGTATTCATCATTGGCAGTGGCAAATTCTATCTGTATAAAGCCATCATATACAACTTCCCCAAGATAGACAACAAAGATATTTTTGAAAGAAGAGTTGTTGCAAATGGTACGCCGTATGAGTTCCCGATGTCATCCCAGTATTGTAAGACAACTATGCCGCAACATTTGAAAGAGACTTTGGATACTTTGAAGAGTGTGGCATTTCTTGTTATGAAGAACGACTCCATCAACTATGAAAAGTATTGGGATGGTTATGGAAAAGACTCTTATTCCAATTCATTCTCAATGGCAAAGACTGTCGTGAGTATCCTTATCGGCCTTGCGATTGATGAAGGAAAGATAAAGAGTGTTGATGAACCGGTGAGTGATTTCCTTCCTGACTTCAACGAAGGTTTAGCTGCTAAACTTACCATCAAACATCTCCTTACGATGAGCTCCGGAACCAACTGGAATGAGAGTTATTCCAATCCTTTATCAGTTACTACGGAGGCTTATTATGGATCGAATATTCCAAAATTAGTTGCCAATATGAAAGTCGTGGATGAACCCGGAAAAGTGTATAAATATCTTAGTGGGAACACCTTGGTTCTTGCAGCCATCTTAGAGAAAGCAACCAATGTTCATGTAAGTGATTATGCATCTATGAAGCTTTGGAAGCCGCTTGGGGCAAGCAATTCAGCAGAATGGGCTTTGGATAAAAAGGATGGTGAAGAGAAAGCTTATTGTTGCTTCTTTTCAAATGCAAGAGACTTTGCCCGCATCGGAGAATTGTATTTGCATACCGGTAATTGGAATGGCAAACAAATCGTCTCGGAAGATTATGTGAAGCATTCCATACAGCCTGCCGACTTGAAAGATGACGAGGGAAATCAGATAGACCATTATGGCTATGCCTGGTGGTTGATTAATCGGAAAGGACACCAGGTATTTTATGCAAGAGGCATCTTAGGGCAGTATGTTTTTGTCATTCCAGACATGAAGATTGTTGCGGTAAGATTAGGCAAAAAGCGTGGTCCCGTTAATGGTAAGTTTACCTACACTGACATCATGGATTATGTTGATGGAATCATTGAAATGTATCAATAACTCAATTAGGAATTAAGAATTAATAATTAGGAACTGAATATGCTAAAGGATATACCAAAGTTAGAAGTTGAAGATGTGGCAATTGCCATTGTGGAAGAGGAGAATGAACTCGCTGAAAAGATTTGGAATGTGTATTTCATCAATCTGAAAGATGAATTATTACAAACTGTTTTAGTAACATCTGTCGGTTATGGAACGACATTGGGAGAAGAGGTAAAGACCAGTACGTTGAGGCATTTGCTGGGTGATGTGGAAGCGAATTCTTACGTCATGATTGAACCAATTATGGACAATCTTTTTTGTCTTGATAATGAGTTCTGGGTAAGCTATCTTTTGAATGGCGAGCTATATGATAAGAAATATGTTTTCCCGGCAGATACGATCGCAGAAGATAAATATATTGACATTCCATTAGTGAATAAAAGAGGTGTAATGATTAAGTAATATTAATCAAAATGCTTGATAAGATCAACCTTGAAAACATTCTTTTCTTAGACATAGAAACTGTTCCTCAAGAGCCTTCATTCGACAAGGTTTCTGATAGGATGAAAGAGTTATGGGCAATCAAAACATTGCAAAGAAGAAAGGATAATGAAACCCCTGAACAATTCTATAAAAGTGCCGGTATCTTCGCTGAATTCGGGAAGATAATTTGTATCTCTGTAGGTTATTTCAAATCTTCAAAGGAAGGAAATTCTTTTCGTATTACTTCCTTTTCAGGAGATGATGAATTCACTGTTCTTAAAGATTTCTTTCATCTTCTTAACCAACATTACAACAAGAAAGAAAGTGCTCTTTGTGCTCATAATGGAAAGGAATTTGATTATCCATATATCGCTCGCAGGGCGTTAATTAATGGCTTGAAGCTCCCCGCGATATTAGATATTGCAGGCATGAAGCCTTGGGAGAATGCACTTCTTGATACTATGGAAATGTGGAAGTTCGGGGATTATAAAAGCTATACTTCTTTGAATCTATTAGCAGCTATTTTTAATATTCATTCTTCTAAAGACGATATTGATGGAAGCATGGTTGGCTCGGTCTATTGGAATGAAAGAGATCTGAATCGTATCGTTACTTATTGTCAGAAAGATGTGTTGACAGTTGCACAATTATTCCTTCGATTCAGAGGCGAGCCTTTGCTTGAGGTGAAGGATATTAATTTTGTTTAAGGTTTATTCGAGGGGATATAAATAACCATCATCCTTTTATTGCACCACCCCTCGCGGGGAATGGTATCATAAAAGGAAGAAAGAAAATAATTGACAATGGATAATTGACAATTGACATTTTGTGGGGTTGTCAATTGCCAATTATCCATTGTCAATTGATTTTCTGCCATGATAAAGTGCCACTTTGCTATTTTCAATCGTTCTGGGGCAAATTAGAGCCTGTTTTAATGCCTTGCCCTATATTAAATGTCAAAAACAACCTTAAATGAGGGACTTGAAAATAAGTACCCTTCTAATAATGGCTTCTATGAGTCATAGAAAGGCATAGAATTGTGTAAAACATCTATGATTAGATGATAAAAATGATTGGACAAGGGAACATGTTGCACGGACAATATTGTCCGTACTACAAACAATATTGTCCGTGCTACAAACAATATTGTCCGTGCTACAAACAATATTGTCCGTGCTACAAACAATATTGTCCGTGCTACAAACAATATTGTCCGTACTACAAACAATATTGTCCGTGCTACAAACAATATTGTCCATGCAACAAACAATATTGTCCGTGCAACAAACAATATTGTCTGTGCTACAAACAATATTGTCCGTGCAACAAACAATATTGTTCAAGCATCAAACATCATAAAACATCATTTTTGAATGGTTTTATGCTTGGAATATCATATTACAGCACTCCTTTCTAAGGATAAATCATGAATAGAAAGATAAATTTCATTAAGACATGAGGATTTATGAATGCTTTATTTGCTAATTTTGGCGTTATGAAATAAAAATCGTAGGGGGCGACCGAAAATCGTTTTAAAGAATAAATTAATATATGAGTAACAAAACATTCATTCAAAAACTTATTGTCTGTATTTTAGCTGGACTATTGGGGCTTTGGACTATCCATACTTTGGAGAAGTTTCTAATAAAATGGATAGCTTTAAACGTCCTCAATTTAATTGAATTTTCTTTTTTGATTATATCAATTGGGTTTGCTTTCTTTTGGCATATCAGGGAGAAAAGCAAGCAGTTAAATTCTGAAAATGTGATAGCTTTTTGGCAAGGCTTGATAATATATATTATTTCTTTTAGCCTTATAAGTTTCGGTTTGATGAAGCTGCTTCATTTACATATTACATCGTCACTTGTGTGGATGGATAAGCCTTCAAGCAGCCTAAGTGACGAAGCCTTGATGGAAGTTTTTTTCATTCGCGAACCTTTGTTTTTATTGCTTATTGGTTGTCTCGAAATTATTGGTTCCATTTTAATTATTTATAGAAGAACCAGAATGTTAGGAATATTTATCTTATTACCAGTTCTCCTGAATATTATACTTATGAATATCTTCTATAATGTTGGAATGGGAGCTACGATTCAAGCTATTTTATTAGCAATAGGATTGTTCTACATTTTAATGCAGGATTATGAAAGTATTTTACTTTTCTTTTTTAAGACAAAAAGCAATGTAGTTTCTTTAAACTTTAAGAACAAAACATTAAAATATATTATACAGTTTTCAATAATTTTGTTACCGCTTTTAATTCTTATTCCAAATTACAACTATAATAAACATCCTGATTTAATTGGAAAATATGTCGTTCAAAAATTAGTTGTGAATAAGGTAAACATAGAACTCCAACCTTGTAAGGATAGTCTATTGAGCCTGGTATATTTTGACTTAAATGAGGATGTTGTTTTTTACTATAATAATTTCAAAAATATAAAGGTAGGCTCTATAAAATTCAATGATAAAACAAGACAGTTAGAAGCCCTTTGGAGATTCCCAAAGAACTTTCATGATACTTTATTTGCAACACTTTCCAATTTAGACCAAGCAAATAAAATGACTCTTTCTGGAACAATGGGGAAGGATACTTTAATGGTTGAACTTTTTAAAGTAAATTAAAAAACACTTACTATCAAGAAAGTTTTCTTTATAATCGTTGTGTGATAGCAGCCTTTTTCTGGCTGCTGCAACACGACGATGATGAAACCAATTGACAATTGACAATTGATAATTGACAGTATGCACAATGTCAATTGTCAATTATACATAGTCAATTGATTCCGTATCTTTGCAACCAATAATAAATTAAATTGAAATGACTAAAGAAGCATTAATAAAAGTAGTGAATGACCTTCCTGATGAATTTGATATGGAGGAATTGTTGGATAAATTAATCTTCATGGTGAAGGTCGAAAAGGGTATCGAACAAATAAAAGAAGGTAAAGGAATTCCTCTTGAAGAAGCTATAAGGATAAGTAAGACATGGTCGAAATAATCATTTCACCAATGGCTTTAGACAACATTCAGGATATATATGATTTTATTGCAAAAGACTCGCCTCATTTTGCTGAATTGGAAGTTCAAAAAATCTATGAACGAATTAAATTGCTACATCGTTACCCTCTTTCAGGAAAGATTGTTCGGTAATATAACATGGAGGAAAGAAGAGAATTAGTAGAAGGAAATTATAGAATAGTCTATCAGATTATGTCAAAAGATTCTATCAGTATTGCTACTGTTCATCATCATTCCAGACTGTTGAAATAATTTTCTTTTATCTTTTTATGATACCGACCTTTTCGGGAGGTGCAATAAAAGGATGATGATTACGAAGATGCTCATTAACGCCGATAATTTTCGTAATTTTGCAGCATGAATTTAAGCAAGGCAACTGTTGATGAAAAAGAAAAGGAAATTGATTTTGATGTTGAATTAATCAGGAAAGATTTCCCGATACTTGGGCAAAAGGTTTATGGTAAGCCGCTGATTTATTTTGATAATGCAGCGACTTCGCAGAAGCCGCAATGTGTCATTGATTCTTTGGTGAAATATTATTCTGAATATAATGCAAACATCCATCGCGGCGTGCATTTCCTTTCACAGAAGGCTTCGGTGGCTTATGATGATGTGAGGACGAAAGTTCAGCAGTTTATTAATGCCGATAGCGATAAGGAAATCGTCTTTGTGAGGGGTACTACCGAAGGCATTAACCTGGTTGCTTCGTCTTTTGGAAGGAAAAATATCAATGCCGGCGATGAGGTGATTATCTCGGCTATGGAGCATCATTCTAATATCGTTCCCTGGCAATTATTGTGTGAGGAGAAGGGTGCTAAGTTGAGGGTTATTCCTATTAATAATGAGGGAGAAATCATCTTTGAAGAATTTGAAAAGCTGCTGACTGCAAGGACTAAATTTATCTCTGTGACTTACATTTCTAATTCATTGGGTACTATCAATCCAGTCAAAAGAATCATTGAGAAGGCGCATCAATTGGACATTCCGGTGATGGTGGATGCTGCACAGGCAGTGGCTCATCTTAAAGTTGATGTGCAGGAATTGGATTGTGATTTCATGACTTTCTCGAGTCATAAGATGTATGGTCCTACCGGTACAGGAGTTCTTTATGGCAAGATGAAATGGCTCGAAGATATGCCTCCATATCAAGGTGGCGGCGATATGATTCGTTCGGTTTCTTTTGAGAAAACTACCTACAATGATGTGCCTTATAAATTTGAAGCAGGTACTCCGAATGTGGCGGATGTCATAGCTTTTGGTGCTGCCATTGATTATTTATCTAAGCTGAATCATGCTGCCATTCAAAGGTATGAAAAGGATTTATTGGAATATGCCACCCACCAATTATCAGAGATAAAGGAGCTAAGAATCATTGGCACAGCAAAGGAAAAGGCAGGGGTTATTTCTTTTGTATTAGAAGGGATTAATGCGATGGATGCAGGCATGTATTTGGATACTTTAGGCATTGCTGTGAGGACGGGTCAGCATTGTACAGAGCCTGTTATGGACTTCTTTAATATACCAGGTACCATTCGTGCTTCGTTCTTATTTTATAATACTAAGGAAGAGATTGATGCGCTGGTAGAAGGTGTTAAGAAAGCTATTAAACTATTGAAATGAGTGAAGCAATAAAGGATATAGAGCAGGATATAATTGAGGACTTCGAACTCTTTGATGAATGGGCGGAGAAGTATGAATATGTCATTGAATTAGGAAGGAAATTGCCTGCTTTGGATGATAAATTCAAGACAGATTCAAACAAGATAAAAGGCTGCCAGTCGAGTGTATGGATGACTGCAAGATTTGAAGATGGAAGAATCTATTTTGAAGCAGATAGCGACAGTACTTTTGTAAAGGGATTAATAGCCTTGTTGATGAAGGTTTTGAATGGACAGAAGCCTGAAGATATAGTCGCTGCACCGCTTGATTTCATTGACAAGACAGGCTTGACAACACATATTGCACAGACAAGAAGTAACGGCTTGCAGGCAATGATAAAACAAATGAAACTATATGCATTAGGCTATCAGATGAAAGCCGAAACACATTAAATATTAGAAAGAAATTATGGAAGAAAATACACCGACAATAGGTACACTTGAGCAACGGGTTTATGATGTCTTGAAGACTTGTTATGACCCCGAAATACCTGTGAATATAGTTGAGTTGGGATTGATATATGAAGTCAAGGTTTCGGAAGGAAATGATGTGCATGTCAAGATGACTTTGACATCGCCTGCATGCCCTGTGGCAGAGAGTTTGCCGCCAGAAGTAGAGAATAAGATAAGGCAATTGCCGGATGTTAATGAGGCTAAAGTGGAGATTACTTTTGATCCTCCATGGGATAAGGAAATGATGAGTGAGGAAGCTAAATTGGAATTGGGATTCTATTAATCAATGGAACAAGAAATAATTAATAAGGTTGATGCAAGTGGATTAATTACTTTCAACTTTGAGGATTATTATCCCAAAGGAGAAAGAGTTTTGATTGACTTGAAGGACTTGCTTTATGAGGGGTTGATATTAAGAGAAAAGGATTTAAGAACATTCGTTAAGGAGCATGACTGGAGCCAATATAAGAATAAGTATATTGCGCTGTATTGCACGGCTGATGCGGTGATTCCTACCTGGGCTTATATGTTATTAGCCATTGCTTTGGAACCTTTTGCTAAGAGGATTGTTTTTGGTGACTTGGAAGCTTTGGAGGTAAAATTGTATTATGAAGTTCTTTTGGTTACAAATCTTGAACCTTTCCGGGATCAAAGAGTTGTTATTAAAGGATGCAGTAATATCAAGGTTCCAGAGGCTGCTTATGTTGAGATTACAAGGCTGCTAACTCCTATTGCCAAGAGCATAATGTATGGAGAACCTTGTAGTACCTTGCCTTTATTCAAAAAAATTTAATATAGCTTAGATTACAAAAGACTTAAAGAATACTATTTGTCATTTAGTATAATAAGTTTTCCATTCCCGATAAGCCCAGCTTCATTTACCATCTGCCAGATATAAATGCCGCTTGCAAGAGGCAGGGTGAGGGTTTCATTCTCTTTAGAAACATTATATTTTTGGGAATAAACGATCCTTCCACAGACATCTGTAATCTTTAATTGACAATTGTAATTTGTCATTTGGCAATTGAGTATGAAGGTGCCGTTATTAGGATTGGGATAGACAGAGATTCCGTTATTGGAAGTAATCTCCGGGATGCCAGTAGCAACAGTAATACATACTGAGTCAGAAACGCTGGTGCAGCCATTGGTGCCAGTAGCTACTACCTCATAACAGCCGGATATCAGTCCTATTGAAATAAAATTGGTATCTGTAGGAATCGGAAACCAACCGATAAAAGGAGCATCATATTCCCATTGTATTCCCGAACCGACACTTGAAATTAAAAAGGTGGTGTCATGCAAAACAAATACAGAAATGGTAGGCACAGGTGGTGATGGATTTACAATTACATTTGTGGTGTTTGAAATTCCGGTGCAACCATTGCTACCGGTAATTGTGACCGTATAATTCCCAGAATCGGAAGCATAGATACTCTGGGTCGTGGCACCATTGTTCCATAGGAAATTGGCACCGGTACTGGCAGTGAGCTGCATACTGTCGCCACTACAGAAAGTTAATGTATCATTGGGAGTGATAGTTGCAATGGTTGAATTTACAGTGAGGTAAGTGAATATAATACTGTCGCAGGAGTTTATTGTGGTGAAATGGCTGGTTTGTGTTGTATCTACATTAGCAATAATAGTGGTGCTGTCGGGGAAGGTGAAGGAGCTTCCCTGGCATACTTGTGAATAAGCTGTATCGGCATAGGAAGGATGGACTGTAACAGTTATGGTATCTGATGTGGCGGTGCATCCATTAATGAAGGTAACGGTAGCAAAATAATTCCCAGAAGAATGAACACTGATACTGGAATCGGTGCTGCTGTTATTCCAAAGATAAGAAGTGGCGGAAGAGGAGGTGAGAACCACGGAATCGCCCATGCAGAAAGTAGTAGTACCACTTGCTGTAATGGTTGAAGATTGCACAGCGCAAGGGGCAATGAAATTCCCAAAAGCCAATGGATTAGTACCCACTGTGATAGTATTTATAACTGTATTTGTAGCAGCATTTATTACACTGACTGTATTATCACTATAATTCGCAACATATAGTTTGCTTCCATCAGGAGTAATAGAAATTCCCAAAGGATGAGTTCCAACAGTAATTGTATTTGCAACAGAATTGGTAGTAGAATCAATGACATTTACCGCATGTGGATTCCCTTCATTCGTAACATATATTTTGCTTCCATCGGGGCTCACTGTTATTCCATATGGATTATTCGCAATCGTAGTAATCGTCGCGGAAACAGTATCTGCATCAGCGTTTATTACACTTACAGTGCCATCATTGCTATTTGCAACATATATATTCCTTCCATTCGGACTTGCATCTATGCCTACAGGATTTAACCCGACAGTAATGGTAACCAAAACTGTATCGGCGGCGGCATTTATGACGCTCACCGTATTATCATCCCAATTAGTTACATAGACCTTGCTTCCATCGGGGCTTACGGATACACCAGCAGGTGAATTGCCAACAGAAATTGAGGCTGTAACAGAATTTGTATTGGTGTTTATTACACTTACTGTATTATCATCATTATTTACAACATATACCCTGCTTCCATCAGAATTCACAACTATACCATTGGGATTCAAACCAACCGGAATAGTAGCCGAAACAGTATTGGTAGCAGTGTTTATGACACTTACGGTATTAGCACCGGCATTTGTTATATAGACCTTGGCTCCATCGTGGCTTACGGATACACCCCAAGGATATTGACCGACCGGAATGGTAGTGGCAACAGTATTAGTCGCGACATTAATGACAGATACAGAACTATCACTGCTGTTTGTGATATAAGCCCATTGGGCATTAGCGGTTAAAGAAAAACAAGCTGTCAAAACAAGCATTAAGATAAAGATTTTTTTCATTGCATTAAGTATTTAATTATTTATTTTAGGGGTACAAAATTAGAAAAAAGTTATGGAATAAAGAAAAATCCTTCTGGAAATTTGTTTTGAATCCTAAAGATTTCTCTAAATAATCTCTTATTTATTCACAACAATCTTTCCTCTATAATTTTCCTGCTCACCAATTATTTCAT
>Ga0206816_1151_pt1 | contig 17218 bp, 13 predicted proteins | sample Alteio_BWOrgCont_88_FD_152866 | JGI IMG/M metagenome (GOLD analysis project Ga0206816, IMG submission 152866) | Enriched cells from forest soil in Barre Woods Harvard Forest LTER site, Petersham, Massachusetts, United States -... | ecosystem: Environmental > Terrestrial > Soil > Temperate forest >... | reverse complement strand
TCGACCCTCGTTATGCCGTTCGTCCAGTTACCTGCAGGATCGCGAGACGCAAGACAAAAATCAAACGGAACACTTGAAGCATATTGTTTGAAATAAGAAGGCGTGTTTACACTATCCGCATTCCGCCGGTTATAATCTTCATTCAAAACATCAATTTGTGATTGAACCTGAGCATCCGAAATATTCTCGGTAGGGTCGCCCGAATACCAGACAACATGCACCACAACAGGAATCGTAATCCTGTATTTCATTTCATAATGCGGATGATTAGCGATCCAAAGCTGGGTTTCATATTCGATAGAATCCATCCTTTGTTGCAAAGTCGGATCGGCAGCCAGCATCTTAGCGAGATGCTCATCAGCACCACATCTGATGGTGTCTTGAGCATTCGATACAAATGCGGCAATCAGAATCACCAGTGAAAATAAGATTATTTTTTTCATTTTATAAGTATATAATTTTTCATTTTACGGGTACAAAATTAGGGAATTTTTATGAGATGAACAAATTTTTAATGAAAGGCAGCCTAAGACCAATTACTATTATGGAGCGTCCTCTGCCATCTCCCACCCCACCAAAATCCACCCATGTATGAGTGGGGCTGGAGGCAGTATCAGTGCCGCTGTCACCAAAATTCCATCGGTAAGACTGACCATTAATGGTAGTGTTGTCAAACGCTATTGTCAAGGGATTGCAGCCAGACAATGGAAGGGCAGAGAAGGCAGTAGTAACGACAGGTATGGTATCTATAATAATTGAATTAAGGTGCAACGTGTCATTGCAACCATTGGAAGAATAACCTATCAATGTAACCTGGTAAGTGCCATGATTGGAATAAAGATGCGAAGGGCTGATGGATTGCGATGTTCCGCCATTACCAAATGACCATAAATAGGAGGTAACACCGATAGCAGAATCAGCGGTGAATTGCACATTCAGCGGGTAACAGCCTGGAAAGGGATTAGCCTGGAAAGCAAGGTGGGCGGAGGGAGAGACATGGATATAATTTGTGATGATGGTGGTATCGGCACCAGTGCCACAAGCAGCATTATTAATAGCTATCAACGACATTGTGAAATATCCGGTATCAGTATAAGTATAGGTAGGATTCATGAGACTGCTTGAAGCATTATCTCCGAAGTCCCAGATGAAGTTGGTACCATTAATGGAAGTATTATCAAAGGTGACCATCAATGGCTTACAACCATTGAGCGGAGATGCCAGGTCCCATCTGCATTCCCTCGCTTTCATCGCTTAACAGTGTTCTTAATTATGCACATCACGACTTCCTTTATATGTGTGCAAAAGAGGATTTCTCCGGCTATCACAACTTCGCAAAGACGCTCGCCGAGCATCATCTGAATTCCAAGAGATATACTGCAGAGTTGAAGCGTATGAATATTCATTAGAGTTTTTCGAAAAATAAAAAAAAGGGGAACGCAGATGACGCAGATTGCTTATGAAAAGATTTGATTTTTCATTTAACCCAATAAAATCTTATCTTATCATAAGCAATCTGCGTCATCTGCGTTCCCCACTTCTTTAAACATAATCCATTTCACGAAGAAGCCTATTCATATTAGCCTTCATTTCAAGTGTCATAAGAACTAGTTTAGAATACGCCTACCTTAATTCTTGAAGATTCGAATTCTCCTTTTGCCAATTCTACATTAATCTTTATTAACTATATGTTAAGTTTCTTCATAATCGTATCAATCCACATGGATTAATGCGTTTGTGGATCCACAAACACATTAATCCATGTGGATTTTGGTTAATGTTAAAGGAATTATGCTAAAAACATCTGTCTCGACGTGTTTGTTGATCCACAAACACATTAAACCATGTGGATTTTGGTTAATGTTAAAGGAATTTTGGTGAATCCATCTGTCTTGACGTGTTTGTGGAACAACAAACGCATCAAACCATGTGGATTGATGCGTTTGTCGAACCGCGACCGTAGCAAAACACTTTTTTCATCTTAACGAAGGCTTGTGGAATATTCCAAGACACTTGGATCACTTTGGCGATGGTTTCGGGAATGAATTGCGACTTCTGAAATAGGTTATTCCCAATGACCTGAATCATTGGAGACATCTGATTTCATGCACTCCTATTATATAGATATGCCGAAAGCGTGGGATTTCTTGGGATAGCCTTATCGTTGGACGATGGGATAATCAGAATCCTGCTCAAATAAGATCATTGAGAATTTGATTTGATTTTAATCTGCTCATTTTCCTAATCGATTAAAATGCAAAGAATCTTCAGTAAAAATGATTTTGATTAAAGCTTTGGAAAAAAAAGTTAATACAAAGGATACAAGGATTTCCACAAAGGAAAAAATGTGCATATTAAATGAATGAAGGATTCCGCAAAAGGAAGGCACGAACAGCATGTATCATATTTTTATTTTTGTAAAGGAAAAAGTTTTACAAATTCTGAGAGTACGGATGAATTCGCCAGATGAAATTCGTGAAGGAATGTGGTGTAATGCGAACGGATAAAATCAATTTAGGAAATAAGTATGGATGGCGAAGCGTGATATATAAGGAAGAAATAACAGGATCAAGATTTGGGTTCATGAATACCGCACTTCCCAAATCCTTCAAAGACTCCTAATCCGAATAAAGCGAAATCATATTTCACAGGGTCGTTCTTGTCAAATGTCTTAAGACGATCCGTCAATTCAAGGACTGCCTTCCAATCATTTTGCTTCCTGTCTAATAGTCCCAAAGCCCTTGCCACCCGCCCCGTATGGACATCCAATGGACATGCTAACACAGAAGGTTTGATATCCTTCCACAAACCAAAATCAACACCTGTTTTGTCTTTTCGAATCATCCATCTCAGAAACATATTTATTCTTTTGGAGGAGGAGTTTTTATCAGGATCGGAGAAATGCTTTTCGGTTCTCTGTAAAGTATTCAATTCAAAGAATGCCTTCCTGAAAGCCCTTATTCCAGGCTGAATGTCAGCATCTTTCTTTGAAATGGATGAAGAGAATATCTGATGAATTCCCCCATGATTCGCATAGATGTTTCGCAGCGAAGTGATAAAGCAATGACAATCTCTGCCATTGAAAGTCCGGTAAACAAATTGTCGTAATGGCTTTATCTCCTTGTCGGAATGATGTAGAATAAATTGATGCGGAGAGTTATCCATCATCCCCATTAATTTCCTGGCAGACTTGATAATAGAGACTCGCTGTCCCCAGGAAATAGTCGCCGTCAGGAATGCCGCAATCTCAATATCCTCAACCCTTTCAAAGCAATGAGGAATAGAGATGGGGTCGTTCTCGATAAAACTGATTTGATTGTATTGAAGATACTTCTCTTCCAGAAAATCATAAAGTTCTTCATTGGAAAAAGTCATGGAATAAGAAATCAGAATCTCTTAAAGAAGTTCCTTACCTGTCATTTCATCAGGCTTCTTAATTCCCATTATTTTAAGAATCGTAGGAGCGAGGTCGCACAGTTTTCCATCATTAATCTTGTTGAAATCCTTATCAATCAATATCAACGGAACAGGATTGGTAGTGTGTGCAGTATTGGGCGAGCCATCTTCATTAATCTTATAATCTGCATTGCCATGATCAGAAGTTATCAGGAAAGAATATCCTTCCATGGTCCCTGCTTCGACAACTTCCTTGACACATTTATCAACTGTCTCAACAGCTTCCACCACAGCATTGAAGTTGCCCGTATGCCCCACCATATCAGCGTTTGCGAAGTTAAGACATACGAAATCTACGTCGCCTTTCAGCAACTCTTTCACGATGGCATCTTTCACTTCGAAGGCACTCATCGAAGGCTTCATATCATACGTCGCCACCTTCGGCGATGGAATCATAATCCGCTGTTCACCCTCGAAAGGCTGCTCCCTTCCACCTGAGAAAAAGAAGGTAACATGAGGGTACTTCTCAGTCTCTGAAATCCGAATTTGTTTCTTGTTATCTAATGAAAGAACCTCTCCCAAAGTCTTCTTCAAATCATCCTTCTCAAAGAGAATCTTTACCTTCTTAAAAGTATGATCATACAAGGTCATCGTGATATAATCAAGAGCAATCGAATGCATGTCATAATCCGGAAAGTCTTGCTGCGTCAATGCCATCGTGATCTCCCGACATCGGTCAGTACGGAAGTTGAAACAGATAACAACATCATCTTCTTTGATAGTTGCTAATGGCTGGTTATTATCATCCACCACAACGATGGGTTTAATGAATTCATCAGTGACATTATTGTCGTAAGAATCCTGAATAGCAATGGCAGCATCCTTAGTATTCATGCCCCTTCCATGAACCATTAGATCGTAAGAAAACTTTATCCGTTCCCAACGTTTATCTCTATCCATAGCATAATACCTTCCTATCACGGACGCAACTTTACCGGTAGTATTTGCAATGTTATCCTGCAGGTATTTAATATATTTAATACCACCATTCGGGTCCGTATCACGACCATCCATGAAGGCATGAATGAAGACCTTGTCATCCAAACCATGAGCCTTAGCGATCTTGCAAAGAGCTATCAAATGATCTACATGAGAATGTACTCCTCCATCAGAAACCAAGCCCATGAAATGAACGCTCTTACTATTTTCCTTGGCATATTTGAAGGCATCAAGCAATACCGTATTAGTATCAAGAGTCTTCTCTTTAATAGCCTTATTTATCTTCACCAAATCCTGATAAACCACCCTTCCGGCACCGATATTCAAATGCCCCACTTCAGAATTTCCCATCTGTCCATCGGGCAATCCTACATTCTCTCCCGAAGCCAGAAGCTGCGAATGAGGATACTGTTTCATCATGCTGTCAAAGAAAGGAACATGCGCATGAGTGATGGCATTTGCCCTCGAATCAGGAGCTATTCCCCAGCCATCCATAATGATGAGGACTACTTTTTTATTGTTATTCATCTTCGTCTTTCTAAGGTTGCAAAGATAAGAAACATATCGTGTTTGGTAGGGAGAATAATCATCATCGTTTTGTTGCAGCTCCCCAAAAAGGTCGCTATCACAAAACGATGACAACAATTGACAATGGATAATTGACAAATGACAACCACAAAATATCAATCGTTTTCTGCCATGATAATCTGCCATAATGAAGTATAGCTCGCTCTCGTGCCTTTAAAGGGGCTGTTTTGAAGGTTCCACTCTTTCAAAACCCCTAAAACAGCTTCAAAAGGAGGAATTAAAAAGAGTGCCTCTCTAATAATGGCTTATTTGAGGCTTAATATTGTATTTTAATAAGTACCAGAACTTAGTTTTATTCTAAAACAAACCTATGCAGTCAAAAATAATGTAAATAAGTCGTGCTGAAAAACGTACTTATAGGTTAGATTTTCCTTAATGTTGCATGGTTTCACGATTCCATTAAGCATTATCCATTATTCACCTTTGCAGAAGGTTTTTACATTTAAAAAGACCTTTAGTGATGCTGCAATTCAAGGAATTCATTCTGAAATTCCATAAAAAGATAATTTAAACTATTTGTTGTAAGCTTCAACAATCTGACGAACGAGCCTGTGTCTTACCACATCACTGGAATCAAGGTAAATGAAGTCTATACCTTTGATATTCTTTAATAAATCAACTGCCTGTATCAATCCTGAAGGTTGGCTTTTTGGAAGGTCAATTTGAGTAACATCACCGGTAATAATAAACTTTGCCGAAGGACCCATGCGGGTAAGGAACATCTTCAATTGGCTCTCGGTAGCATTCTGGGCTTCATCAAGAATCACGAAAGCATTATCCAAAGTCCGACCACGCATGAAGGCTAATGGCGCGACTTCTATGATGCCATTCTCAATGTAAGTCTTGACCTTTTCGCCGGCAATCATATCATATAAGGCATCATATAAAGGACGAAGATAAGGGTCAATCTTTTCCTTTAAATCACCAGGAAGGAAGCCGAGATTCTCACCAGCTTCCACAGCAGGACGACAAAGAATAATTCTCTTAATCTCCCTGTTTTTCAAAGCCCTTACCGCCAATGCTACTGCGGTATAGGTCTTGCCAGTACCAGCAGGACCAATGGCAAAAACCACATCATTCTTTTCAGATGCCTCGACCAATTTCCTTTGATTGATGGATTTGGCTTTAACAAGCAAGCCATTCTGTCCATAAACCAGGACATCATTGGTAGCCTGCTGTTCCATGACGACCTCTCCATTTTCTTTCTTTAATAGAAGCTTCAAGGTACCTTCATTCAAGCCTCCATATTTATGGAAATGTTCTATCAACAGATTGATTTTATCCTTAAACTCATTGATAGAGGCTTCCTCGCCAACGGCTTTGATTTCATTGCCTCTTGCTATCAGCTTTAGATCGGGGAAGTTGCGTCTAATGATCTCTAAGTTCTCATCATTGATTCCAAAAAATTCTATCAGGTTAACCGATTCTATCGGTATGATTATTTCTCTCAAATTGGTTTATTTTTGCTCTTGGTTTATATGAATATAATATCTATATAGTAACGATATTCGGGATTATGTAGTATTGCATTTCTGATTATTAATATTGATTTAACACAAGAAAGAGGCATAAAGGTATAGGGCATAAAGGTATAAAGGTTTAGCGTTATTGAATTTATTAATAAATATTTTTTCTGTTGTTTTCTCATATACTTTATACACTTATACCTCTATACTTTTATACCCTTAAACCTCGATACCCTTATTCCTTTATACCCCTATTCCCTTATCCTTTATTATTTTTATCTAATTTTGCACCGTCTTAATTCGGGCAAATTAACAAAAAAGATTTCACAAATTTACATCTTAATAATAGTATAAAATCCAACATGGCAATCATAACGCTCACTACCGATTGGGGGACGAAAGATCCTTTTGTTGCCATGATTAAAGGCATCATTCTTTCTCAGTTTCCGGATGCTAAGGTCATTGATATCAGCCATGAAGTGTCGCCATTTGATTATATTGAAGCGCATTATATTCTCAAGAATTCTTATCCTTATTTTCCAAAGAATACCATCCATATTATCGGTATGGAAGACCATTTTAATGAGAATGATACTAACCCTCTTTGCATCCATTTTAAGGAGCATTATTTCCTTGGGAATGATACCGGAATCTTTTCTTTGATGTTTGGAAAATTGGAAGATGGTATAGTGGAAATTGATATTTCATCTTTAGAAAACAGGACATTTATTGTGCGTGATGTATTAGTGAAAGCAGCCATACACTTAGCTAAAGGAGGACAATTGGATGATTTGGGCGAAAGAAAAGCCAGTCTCGTAGAAAAAATTATTCCTGAGGCTGCTTATGAGCATAACAGCATAAGGGGATATGTTACATACATTGATAATTTTGGGAATCTTATTACTAATATCTCTGAAGAATTATTTGGCAGAGCACGCGAGGGACGGCGATTCACGATATTACTCAAGACCCATAATCATTATATTAAAACTATCAGTAATTCGTACAATCATGCTAAAGATAATACCATGATCGCCTACTTTAATTCCGAAGGGTTTATAGAGATTTCGATGGGAATGGATAAGGCTTCGAAGATGCTTAACATGCGTTTTGGAGATTCAATAAGAATAGAATTTGATGTTGATTCGAACCGATAGAATCAATTAGGAATTAGGAATTAGGAATTAGGATTAATAGAATATGATAATTAGAATCGTTAAGATGACCTTTGAACCTGCACAGGTAGAGACTTTCCTGGCTTTATTCAATGCTTATAAAGCAAAGATTGAAGCTTCGGAAGGATGTTCTAAACTGATGTTGCTTCAAGACAAATCAGCCTCCAATATTTTCTTTACTTACAGTGAATGGGACAATGAGGAATCACTGAATAAATATCGCTATTCCGAGCTATTCAAAACAGTGTGGGGACAGACGAAAATATTATTCAAAGAGAAGGCGGAAGCATGGAGCTTAACTCAATTAGGAATTAGGAATTAAAAATTAGGAATATGAAAATAAATAAAGACATATTGTATGGAATCATAAGCGGTGCCTTGGTTTGTGCATTCACGATGATAGAATATTTGATGGGCTATCATAATGCAAAGATCGCTGATGGAAGGTTTCTTAACCTGCTTGGAAATCTTATCCCGGTAACGGTAATTGCCATTGCGATTCTTTATAAGAAAAAGAATGACGGCGGCTTTCTTGAGTTGAAAGATGGAATGAAAACAGGCATCATTATTTCCTTTTTTACGGGGGTCATTACCACTGCCTTCATGATGATTTATAACAATTATATCAACCCTGAATACCTACAGATTTCATTCGATTACCAGATAAAATTATTAACCGAAAAGGGTTATTCGCCGGATGATATTGCCAAGTTCAAAGAAGGCTTTGATGCCAGTCAGAAACTCGGAGCTCAATTGGTTGCGGGCTTGCTCTGGACACCACTTTTGGGTATGTTGCCTTCCTTGGTTATTACTTTGATATTAAGGAAAAACAGACCTTAAACTTAATTCGGGAAGGTGATTTCATAGCGACCGGCAGTGGTCAAATTCAGATTTTCTACCATGAAATATCGGTAAGACATATTCCCAAAAAGAGAACGTGCAAAAGACATTGTTTGTCCGGCAGGAACAGTAACAAAAATACCTTTCGCTTCACCTGGTTTGCGAACTACGAAGAAGTTTAAATCAACTGTTCCGTGATTAATGATTTCGATTACTTCATCAGCCAGGCGGGTGCGTACTGCAATATCGTCAATGGTATGCGCCAAAATATTTTTAGTGATGATATTTTCTTCCGGTTTTCTCATCAATTCGGCATGGTCAATATACAATGCAAGAATGCTTTCATTGGCTCCATATTTATGTACCAATTCGCCATAAATTTTGAAGATAATATCGCCATAAGTATCGTATTCGCTCACAAGATTAGAGGCAGAAGTCTTGGTGCCTGTTTTATTCTGTCCGAGGGCAAAAGCGGCACCATGAGCAATGCCATATTTGGCAGCCATTGCAGCCATAATTGTCGCCAGCAATGGGTATGCCTCCATCCTGTCAATGATGGCTGCCAATTCGATCAATTGATCGTCCGCAGAACCCTTATGCAACAGCCTGTGCCCATTCACAAATATGGCTGCATACTCATAAGTTCCCTTCAAATAAAAACCCTGAATTCCAATATCCCAAACAGCTAAATCATGGCTATGAATTTCGCCCATGATTTTATTCTTCAACACCACCGAACCATGCTGTGCGCCGGGGGCAGTCTGGCGGACTAAATAATCATCCTTATAATTATTTCGAAAAGGGGTAAATTCTATCAAAACCTCATTGATAAACGGGTCGTCGGAATTCTCGGTTAAGGCGATAAACATATACTCGCCCACACGACCCAATTTTATTTTGCTGCCCTGGCACCGGCTCGTGATGCCATTATTAAAAAGATGAAAATTGCTCATATAATTTCTTTATAAAGGTTTATTTTAAATATCTATTGGGCGCAAAGATACTTTAATTTAATCCTAAAAGGGCAAGATGATTTTGGAATGGCTTATTTTCGGGAGGAATAATAGCCTCTTGCTTTTTGAAATCAGGATGCCGAAACCCTTTTGAATGGGCAGGAATGAAAGAATTACAGCACCAAAAGAGTCTTGGATATAATTACAAATGTAAAAGGTTTCAAGACTTGATATTTGGAGGCATTTACAAATGTAAAAGGTTTTAAGACTCGATATTTGGAAGCATTTACAAATGTAAAAGGTTTCAAGACTCGATATTTGGAGGCATTTACATAAGTAAAAGGTTTCAAGACTTGATATTTGGAGGTATTTGCATAAGTAAATTGGTATAACACTAATTCCTTCCCCAAAAACCAAAAACGCACTCCCTTATAAACATGCTTTTTGGAAGGAAAAGTTTTATTAAAAGAAATAATTTATAAATTTGCGGTGAATAAAATAATAATGTGATGATGAGAAAGGTACTTTTAATAATAACGATTATCCTATTAACCATTAACGGGTATGCCCAAACTCAATTATGGAGCATGGCATCCGATGGTGGAGCATTTCTACATTATGGAACAATTTTTAAATTAAATTTAGATGGCAGTGGATTCTTCGTTGTCCATAGTTGTGATTTTCCTACAAGTGTAATTCCAGAGGCAAGTTTGATTTACTTGCCTAATGGGAAAATATATGGAATGACAAATGAGGGAGGTGGAAATCCTGATGTAGGAACTATATTTAGTATTGATCCTGCTACAAATATTTATAGTGAACTCTATATTTTTAATGATAGTTTAGGAAATGGATATGCTCCATTTGGTAGTTTATTGTATTCAAACAATGGTAAATTATATGGTTTGACGATAGAAGGTGGAGCTGGTTATGGAGTAATTTTCAGTTTCGATATTTCTACTAATACTTATAACACATTAATTGAGCTTGATTCCAACAAAGGAATATATCCAGATGGCAGCCTTATTCAAGCCTCAAATGATTCATTATATGGAATGACAGAGGAAGGAGGTACAAATGGTTATGGAGTAATTTTTAGTTATGACATTGTTTCTAATTCCTATACAGTACTGCATAACTTCGATTCAGTTTCTGGTCTTGATCCATTAGGAGATTTACTACAAGCTACTGATGGGAAATTATATGGAATGACTTGGGAAGGGGGATTAAATTATGGTGTTTTATTTAGTTATGATATTTCAACCAATATTTTTACTGTTTTGCATAATTTTGATAGTACAACAGGTAACGTTCCTTCTGGAAATTTAATTCAGGCATTAAATGGGAAGCTATATGGCTTGACTACAGATGGAGGAATTTATGATAAAGGAACATTATTCAGTTTTGACCTATCAAATAATATATATTCAAAACTTATTGACTTTAATGGAATAAATGGATGGTGGCCAGAAGGTAGTTTGTTTCAAGCATCAAATGGATTGCTATACGGAATGACTGTAGTTGGAGGAATTTATGATGATGGAGTGATATTTAATTACAATCCTTTAGATTCGGTATACACCAAGCTAAGAGATTTGGATACTTTGGATGGATTCAATCCAAACAAATCATATTTTATAGAAGTTCGGAATGCAACAAGCATCCCTCAAACAACTTCCATTCCCCCCGCCATCTCCCTCTACCCCAATCCCAACAACGGCACCTTCACCTTATCCTATCACTTAAATCAATTAGGAATTAGGAATTATCAATTAGAAATAACAGATATCACCGGCAGAACCCTTTACTCCTATAGTATAGACAAAATGTCAATTGTCAATTTTCAATTGTCAATTCCCCTAAGCAGCGGCATTTACTTCTGGCAGCTATTGAATGATGGAGCCATAATAGGGAATGGGAAGTTGATGATAATTGGCAATTGAAATCTTGTAAATGGCATTAATTTCCGCTGAAGGAGATACTAATTCGATCATGGATCCCTTGATTTAATTTTTTTAAGCATTTCTTGAAGAATGCTTAAACTCTCCTGAAATATTCCTAATTTTGCAGACGGAAAGATGAATAAATATTTATAACTTTATTAACAATAATACTAAATGAGACTATTGAAAGATGCAGCAGGGCATGTATTGTCCATGATTTTACTGACCGGAATTTTATTGACATCGAATGGAAGCTTACAAGCTCAAACTACATACCCCGGAACTGTCGGATATGAGGAGTCGGGAGTTACCGTAAACTATTCGGATATGGTGCAATATGAAGCCACCCATCCCGAAACAGGAATTAAAAACCCTTTGAACCCTTTGAAACATAGTAATGTCCCTGAATCAGAATTCAGACATGGAGATTTGAATGTGAACAAGGTTAATTCTTCACCGGATTTATCGAAATCATTAACCCACAGGATGAAAAGCAATAATCTTCCATCCCCCACACCTGATACGACCTTTGAAGGTATTGCCAGTAATGGAAATGACATACCTCCGGATACCTACTCTGCAATAGGACCTAACCAGGTAATGATTACAACGAATTCGGACGTTAAGTTAACAAGTAAAACCGGTACTCAACTGGCTACCCCTGTTTCACTTACGAGCTTTTGGTCTGCTGTTGGAGGATCACTAAGTTGCTTTGATCCGAAATGTGTTTATGATCCATATTCGGACAGGTTTATCGTTACTGCTTTATCACTTGATATTACTAATAATTCCAACTCTTATTTATTGGTAGGTGCTTCAGCCACAAATAATCCTACCGGTGCCTGGCATTTATTTAAAATCGTTATTGATGCTACGAATCAAACCTGGCTTGACTATCCCGAACTTGGATTTAATAAAAACTGGATTGTGGTAAATGGGAATTTATTTAGCAGCTCACCTTCGAATTTCATGAATGCTGATGTTTTTATATTTAATAAAGCAAATATCCTGGCAGGCACTAATGCCCAACATACTTTGATAAATAATCTCACTAATGATTTTTCTGTTTGTCCACTTTTCACATTTGATTCAACGATCAATGACATGTATTGTGCAGAGGCTTATAACGGGACTTCGGCTGCTATATCATTATTCAAAATAACAGGAACTCCTACCTTGCCGTTATTTAGCCTTATAACTACCTTGAACGGAGCTATTCCCTGGGCTTCTTCAATAAATACCACAGGTGCCGATGCCGGTCCCCAAACAGGGACAGCCCATAAAATTGATTTGGATGATGATAGGATTTCCAGCGGAGTTTACAGGAATCATTCAATATGGTTTTCACATAATGCTTATCTTCCGGCAAGTGCTCCTACGAGATGTTCTATAGAATGGTGGCAAGTGGACACTCTTGGAAATATAATTCAAAATGGTTTGATAGACGACCCAACGAGTATAGATACCTTTTTTGTGTATCCTTCTATAGCCGTCAATCAGGCGAATGATGTTGTGGTAGGATATTCTATGCTGGCTTCTAATATGTATCCAAGTGCCGCTTATTCCTATAGAGCCGCTTCGGATTCCTTAAGCACAATGCGGTTGCCTTATATCTTCAAGCACGGAACAACTTATTATTATCAAACCTTAGCAGGACCTAATAATCGTTATGGAGATTATTCCTCAACCTCTGTTGATCCTTCCGATAATCAAACCTTTTATACTCATCAGGAATATCCTTTTAATACTACAACCTGGGCAACCTGGATAGCAAAGATTTATCAATGCAATGTAGCACCATCGGCACCTGTCCTTGGACCCAATTCTGCCTGCAATACCGGAACCACTACCTTTTATGTAAACCCGGTACCCTATGCTACTTCATACACATGGACAGTTTCAGGAACAGGCTGGAGTGGATCAAGTACGACAGATTCCATTGCAGTTACTGCTGGTTCAGGTAATGGGATTATAAAGGTAATAGTTAATAATCCTTGTGGAGCTAGTATCGCTGACTCTGTTATTATAAATTCGGCAGCCTCTCCAATAACTATTGCACCAGCATCTATTACATATACACCTCCATTATGTCAGGGAACTACTGTTTATTTTTATGCAACACCCATTAATGGAATTACAGATTATAGATGGGGAATAGTTTCTGGAACCGGATGGGCTGGTACAAGTATCGTTGATTCTATCGGTTTATTTGTCGGATCAGTACCATTAACGGTTGCAGTTGCAGGTGTAAATGGGTGTGGTGCTGGTCCAAATGATACTTTAATTGTAATGCCTGCCCCACTTTATACTTCAACATTTTCTCTTAGTAACGTAACACCTATTCAAACCCAGGTTATTACTGTTACTTATACTGGAAATGCTCCTTCATCAGCGACCTATAATTGGTCTTTTGGTACCTCAGGAACAGGAACACCAGGAAATCCCTTTCAAGGTCCTCAAAGTGTTTCATGGACTGCTATTGGCGTAAAGCATATTACTCTGACAGTGGTGGATAGTGGCTGTGCATCATCTCAATCATCTCATGTGGCAACCGTTGGAGCGTCTGGAATTAATGAAATAAATGCTACCCCGCTTGACATTCAGGTTTATCCCAACCCAAGTGATGGAAATTTTAATCTCAACTTTAAGGACATTAAACATGGAGAATTAAATATTCAGTTAATAGACATTCTCGGTCAAATAGTTTACAATGAAGATATAATGCCTGCCACATCCACTTTTTCTAAAACCCTTGCGGTAAGCAAACTTCCGGCAGGAATTTATTGGATTAATATAAAAGGTAATGACACCTATTTTACCGATAAAATCATTATTAAATAATTATTTCTTATAAGAACTACTGTTAATTTCAATTGCTTTTAAACGGGTTTTTATAAATATTTTAATTAGAATAAGTTTAAAGTAATTTTGTCATTACAAATAAAATTTGCATCTTTGCACCCCCAAAAAAATTGGGAGATTCTTAAAGAAATTAAAAAACAAGTAAATAAATTTAAATGCCTGCAAAAATTAGATTATCAAGACGCGGTAAAAAAGGTCATGCTTACTATCACATAGTTATAGCGGATCAGCGTGCTTCCAGAGATGGAAAATTCATTGAAAAGATTGGGAGCTATGATCCTAATACAAACCCTGCGACCATTGTTTTGAATGTGGACAAAGCCCATGCCTGGTTGAAAAAAGGTGCTCAACCTACTGACACGATGAGAGCAATTTTATCATACAAAGGAGTATTATTAAAAGACCACCTTGAAAGAGGTGTGAAAAAAGGGGCTCTTACAGAAGAACAAGCAAGCGAAAAGTTTAATAACTGGGTTGCTGAAAAGGATGGAAAGATTGCTGAAAAGAAAAACCGTTTGGTTTCCTCTAAAGCAAAAGACATAGAAAAAAGATTGGAAGCAGAATCAAAGATTAATGAAGCAAAAGCGAACCAAGTTGCTAAGAAAAGAGCCGCTGCCCAAGCCAAACCAGTTGCAGAAGGTGAAGGCAATGAGGGGGGTGAAGGGAATGAAGTTCCTGCTGAAGTTAATCCTCTTGAAACTTTTTCAAAAGAAGGAACTGCCGAAACTCCAACTACAGAAGAAAATCCTTCATAAAGGAATTTAACAAACATTTTGATACAGCAAAAGCGAGACTAACCATCTCGCTTTTTTGTTTTTATTATTCTTCCATACTAAGCAAGTAACGGTAAAGAAAAAACTTTACTCCTTGAGATGAGAATTTACTTTAGTATTCGTTGGTGGCGAAGTCAAGGATTGCCTGGAAATGGGCATCTAAAACTTCTAACTTCGATGCAGAGGCTTTCGAGATTTTAATAATAATATTTGCATTGTCACCAGTATCGGGCAAGGTGCCTACTATTTTCACAAATACATACCGATTATTCATTGGGTTGGTAACTTTTATGATTGTTCCTATTGGCGCTGTTCTATGCAAGCCGAAATACTTTCTTGGGTTGACATCTTCATCATCTATCCAAGCTGCGATACCCTTTTCCTGAAATTCTTTCATTGGTTTATTGTTTGCCTGAAAGGTTTTATAATCGGAGGACATAGAGGCTTTATCCGCTTTTTTTACAGAATCTTGCTTCATGGTTTCCATCTTCTTTACAGAATCTTTTTTTAATGCCAATGAATCCTTTTTGATTCTTACAGATTCTTTTTTGGATGCAGTTAATGTATCCTTTGAGGTAGGAACTTTGATTGGCTGTTTAATTTCAATAGTATCCCCTTTGCCATTACTCTGGGCTGTTTCATAACCCACAATCAAAATTTGTCCGATATTTATTCTATCACTATTGAGGTTATTAAGTTTCATAATGGTAGAAACCAATGTATGATATTTCCCTGCTATCATACCTAAGTTATCTCCTCCTTTGACAGTATATTTTATTGGAGTTTGAGGTTTATTGATAGCCGGAATTGTTTTAGAAATAGAATCATTTTTTGGAATTGGTTTTATCGGCACATCAACAGTTTTCTTAGTTGTATCCTTAATTTTTATTATGTCTTGCTGGGTAGTTCCGATTGATACTTCTGATGTGTCTTTTATTGGAATAAAGAGAATTTTTCCAGCAATAATTTTGTCGGTGATGTCAGGATTTGCATCCTGAAGTTCTTTAACGGTAACGTTATACTTCTTGGCAATGCTGTAAAAACTTTCTCCTTTATCTATTTTATGAACAATAAATTTCTTTCCACCGATAGATTTTACTCCTACAGAATCGGGAGGAGAGATTCTTGAACTGGCTGATAAATCAAGGGTTATGAGTGATAGCAGGGTAAATATAAGGGTTACATAAGTGGTTTTCATTTTTATCATTTTTATACAACGCAATATTAAATAATTTTCTTTTCCGTTTTTAATAAAATGCAAAGAGTTATTAACAACAGGATGTTAGTTCATTCTTGGATTTTGATGATGGATATTGGATATGATATTCTAATTTTGTCCCAACAAATATAAAAAGAATTCCATGATAAAAGGCATAAATAATAAGTCGGTCTTTGCAATACTTTTTTTGCTGATGATGACTTCCATTAGCTTGAATGATAGGGCTTCCGGTCAAATAAATTCTTCCTCCCTTCCATTTAATGACAGTCAATATGACAAGACCACATGGCAGGAATTTTATAAAATGGAAGATGCCAATAAAACTATTGACTTGCTGAATCCGGATTATGAATTATTAGCTGCAGCGGTTTTTTATGCAACGAATGAATTCCGGCAAAACAAAAATCTGCCTCAATTCAAATACAGCCGGGACCTGCGTGATGCTGCCGACAGGCATTCGAGGGCTATGTGTGATTCGGGTTTCTTCGGGCATAATGACAGGAAAGATACTGCGAATTATACCCCGAGAAAGCGGATAAATAATGTGGGCGGCAGATATTTTATTATTGGAGAGAACCTTGCCCGTGTCGTCTTGCATAAGATTAATAATCCCAAAAACTATTACCCTATGAAGGGCGAAAACATAAGCAGCCAACAGGAATTCAAGTATTTTGACAAGAAGGAAAAGGAGGAATTGCCAACTGAAACTTATGTGGAATTCGGCAAGAAAACCATCAAACTTATGATCGAAAATAAAGCATATCTTACCAATTTGCTCTCCCTGCATTTCAGTCATAGTGCGTGTGCTGTTGCATTGCCACACGAGCCTTTCAAGAAGAAAAGCCTTCCCCTGGGATTGGTGACCCAGACTTTTGGAGGGTATAAATTGAATTAAGTATTTGATTTTGGATAAACCTAATCAATAAGCGAATCTATTTTGCCAGGTACTTATTATTACCATACTTTGTATTTATGGGAACAAAAATTACACAATAAATCTTGAA
>Ga0206816_1150_pt1 | contig 17225 bp, 14 predicted proteins | sample Alteio_BWOrgCont_88_FD_152866 | JGI IMG/M metagenome (GOLD analysis project Ga0206816, IMG submission 152866) | Enriched cells from forest soil in Barre Woods Harvard Forest LTER site, Petersham, Massachusetts, United States -... | ecosystem: Environmental > Terrestrial > Soil > Temperate forest >... | reverse complement strand
ACTGATGCTTCATGGTTTTTTTTGGCCTGGCGTAAAGACCCTACCATCAGCGCAATGCTTAACATGCTGAATGACATCGATAAACAATTTAAAGATGTAATGGAACTATGGGAAAAATTAACTGGCAGTCGCAGTGTCAGCTTTCAGTATGTTGAGCTTAAAAATTTTGGTTTATCCGATGATCTTTATATCAAAATGAACGCTCGCGGTAAAGCGCTGACACCTTTCGAGAATTTCAAGGCCAGGTTAGAACGTTATATCAGCAATCCGGGCTGGGAACAAAGTAATACACCTAAGTTTGCAGAACAGGTTGATACCACTTGGGCTGATCTGTTCTGGAACTGCGTTGGCAACCCCGAGGATATTGATGCTGCTTTTATAAAATATTTTGCAGGTATCGCAATAAATCTTTATGCCCTGGGAGGAACTGTTACAGCCACCGATGCCGATAAGGAACGAAAATACGTCGAATTACAAAAACGCAGTAACGGCAAAGTAACAGACGAAGCGATCAACCGGGCGTTAGTGGAAGAACGAATCGAGATGCTTTTTAATCAGCCGACTGAATTAGAGCCTTCAGATTTCCAGCACCCTGCCGATTTGGCATATCTTTCGGCGAGCCTATTGCAATATGCGATGCTCTATAAAGACAAAAGGGGCGTAGATTTACAAAATCTTCCCCTTTGGGATTTTTCCGACACGGATATATTTCATGAATTTATCAGGTCGAAAGGTCAGACAACCTATAAACAACGCGTGCTCTTTTATGCGCAAACCGCATTTTTACTGGTAAACGATAACGTTGATGTGGCTTTGCATAATTGGCTGCGCGTTATCCGTAACGTTGTACAACATGCGACAATCGATAGCTCGGCTGCTTTCATTGGCGCTATCGGACTTGTGCGGGAATTGAGCGTTGGCTGCTCAGATATCTATGCCTATTTGGCCGAAAATAAAATACGATCGAATTTTGCTGAAACCCAGATTAAAGAAGAATCTTGGAAAGCTGTATTAATACGGAAATTTAACCTGTCGAGGAATGTTTTCCACGCAATGGAAGATACAAATTTTTTCCAGGGGCGCATTATGTTTGGTCTATATTGTATGGAAATTGATGAAGGAAGTACGAGTATTTCCGTTGATCGTTTGAATAGTTTGACGCAGGTATTTAATAACTACCTAGCTGACGATGATATAACTAACGAATTTAGACGAGCATTATTAAGCATTGGAGATAATTCGTTCTACAATTATTGGGGAACGCCCAGCTATAGCACAAATACTAAGAAAAGATGTATGATCGCAGACATTTGGGATCTCTATTATGGTGTTGCCTATAATACGCTATATCGGCATTATCTCAAAACTCTTGTCAACATGCTGACTGCTCAAACATTATCTGCTATAATCGATTCGTTTGAACCGGTAGACGGTACGCCTAACTGGAAAATCAGGCTGACTAGGGAACCTAAATTGTTGGATCAATATAACCAATCGAGATATTTTGGCATAACTTACGATGATAAAGCCTGTTATCTTTTCCTAAACAGAAAACGCCCTGGAAGCCGGGAAGATTGTCACAAAGTAAAGTAAGCCATGTCCACCCGCGCCACCCTCATCCGCCACAATCTCATCATCAATAAACTAAGAAGGCGCTCAGCCTCCTTTAAAGAAATTGATGCTTACTTAACACAACAGGAAGAATTGCAGAAATATAAGCTCCGGGTTGATAAGCGCACATTCAGGCGGGATATAATTGATATACTTTCGCTATACCAAATTAGTATAGAATATGATAAAAAGGAGGGCGGCTACCGTATTGTTACAGATAACCTCTCCGAATCAAACAACCGCCTGTTCGAGGCTTTTGATACCTTTAATGCCTTTAACCTAACCAACGATTTATCCCGGTACGTCCATTTTGAAAAGCGTAAACCCAAAGGCACCGAAAATTTATATGGACTGATCCACGCCATAAAAACTAAGGTTAAAATTGAATTTACTTACCGCGATTTTTGGGAAGAAGAACCCCGGAATTGCATAGCCGAGCCGCACTTTTTAAAGGAGTTTAAGAACCGCTGGTATATACTGGCAAAGCATATGGCCGATAACAAGGTCCGGCGGTTCGCGCTTGACAGGTTAACCGATCTTTCCATCACCAAAAAACAATTTAATAGTCGCGATGAATATAATATTGAAGCGGACTATAAAGATTGTTTCGGCATAATACCGCCAAATGCAGCCCAGCCCAGCGAGGTGATTTTATCGTTCGATGCCTACCAGGGTAAATACATTCAATCATTAAAACTGCATCACAGCCAGGAAACCATTATAAACAATGAAGATGAACTTCAAATAAAATTAAAGCTGTTTATCACCCACGATTTCATAATGGAACTACTATCCTACGGCGAAACGGTAACGGTAATAAAGCCAGAGAGTTTGAAAAATGAAATAAAGGCATTGCTGCAAAACGCGCTAAATAATTACTCTTGATCATCTGCACATCTGCATATTTCCACATCTGCACATCAAAAAGCCTGCCCCAACCCAATATAAACTCCGCTTTCCCTTGCCTCGCCGGCCGGTTTTTGCCCCACACCATAATCCAGCCTAATGCTCAAACCCTTTTCAACATCAAAGAAATAACGCAGGCCGCCGCCATAGTTTGGCTTTAATTGCGCAAGGGTAAAGTTAGTATGGGCCACCTCGCCTGTACCTAAAAAGCCTACTATGCCGATGCGCTCACTAAGGCGAAAACGCAGTTCTGTTTGCCCGGCAATCAAATTACGATCGCGGTAACGGCCATTGTAGTAGCCGCGCATCATTTCGTCGCTGCCTAATGCGGGTAGCAAATAGAATGGCGATTGTCCGCCGGTAAGGCTTTGCTCCTGTATATCCAATCCTAAAACAAGCTTTTTATTCAGCAAAAAGAATTGGGAGTATTCTATATTAAAAAAACCACCCAGGTAATTGTTATTACTTAATATGCCCTGCATCATATTATAATAAGCAGATATGATCACGCCCCTGGTGGTATAGGTATTATTATTACGGCTATCATAAATAAAGCTTGGGCCGATATAGACGCTTGCGCCGCCGTTGCGGTTTTCAACTGCCGGGCTGGTGTTAAATATTCCCATTGGATTGTTGTCTTCTTCGCTATAATTAAAACCTCCTGATACAAAACCGATATAAATATCGTTTCCTAAAAGTTTCTCGCCGTTAAAGTTGAATTTTACGCGTTTTTCATCCACCAGGTCCTGGTTGACTAAGCGGGTATTATTGCCTATGCCATAAAAATCAGATGGGAAATTGATATAGCTGATAGCCGCCGAATAATGAAACGCGTTTTGTGGCACCCAATAGCTGCTGCTTAAACTAAGGCGGTTTTGGCCCTTTGTTGTAAGGGTAGCATAGCCGAAAATATTAGATACACGGGTATTATGATGTACGGTATCGGTATAAAAAGAAAGCAGGCCTGCGCCGCCAACCTCAATGCCCGTCTCGGGTGCCGAACTTAGCACCGGCAATAAAACAAAGCTGCTTTTCTTACTGGTATCCTTTTCAAAATACATTCTACGGATAAATTGGGGCAAAATATTTTGTGCAGAAACAGTTTGAAAAAGGGTTATTATAATAAGGAGGGATAGGATTTTTTTCATCAATAGTTACGGCACTAAGATAAACTTAAAGTTGTTGGGTTGAAGAATTTGAAAAAATAATTTAAAATAAGTATATTTTATTATACCTTTACTAATGCAATTTAAACCTAAATGAAATCAAGCGAACTGTTAAAAAAGATACTTAAAGCAGGCTGGTATGAGGTAAGGCAAACAGGTAGTCATAAAATATTAATGCATGATAAGCACGACCATACAATCGTGTTTCCATATCATGGGTCGAAAGAAGTTGGAAAAGGAATGGAGAACGCTTTGCTTAAACAAGCTGGTTTAAAATAATAAGAAGATGAAAAACATAAAATTTATAGTTGAAAAAACAAATACAGGCTATTCGGCTTATCACGAAAATGCAAACGGCATTATTGCTACTACCGGCGATAATATTGCCGACCTGCGTGCTAATATTTTAGAAGCATATAACTTACAGCAAACGCACTATCAAAAAAAGCATATAGCTGATGAAAATATATCCCTTGCATTTGACCTTGGGCAATTTTTTGAATATTACAACGTGATCAATACCAAGGCGCTTGCATCACGTATGCGGATGAATTATACATTGCTATCGCAATATATTACGGGCGCAAAAACACCGTCCGAAAAACAAACTCAAAAAGTATTGCAAGGTATTAAACAATTAGGCCGTGAGTTGGTGGAGGTTGATTTTATATAAATTGTTTTTTTAAACGATAAATAAAAAGTCTCCCCCTACCGGGGGAGATTTAGAGGGGGCTTAATATTTTCTTTCCCTCAAAATACCTACTTTTGCCCAATATCTATCAACAATATGATGAGTACTCCCAAAGGACCCATATCTCAATTTATCGAAAAAAATTATCTGCATTTTAATGCGGCGGCTTTAATGGACGCGGCCAAAGGCTACGAAACCCACCTGCTTGAAGGCGGCAAAATGATGGTTACCCTCGCAGGTGCCATGAGCACTGCCGAGTTGGGTATCTCGTTAGCCGAAATGATAAGGCAGGGAAAAATTGATATTATATCATGCACAGGCGCTAACCTGGAAGAGGATATTATGAACCTGGTAGCACATTCGCATTATAAGCGCGTCCCCAACTATCGCGATCTAAGTCCGCAGGATGAGTGGGATCTGTTGGAAAACCATTATAACCGCGTTACAGATACCTGCATACCCGAAGAGGAAGCTTTCCGCCGTTTGCAAAAACATATCCATAAATTATGGAAAGATGCCGATAATGCCGGCGAACGTTACTTCCCCCATGAGTATATGTACAAGATGCTGCTAAGCGGCGATCTGGAGCAATACTATGAGATAGACCCCAAAAACTCGTGGATGCTGGCCGCTGCCGAACGGAACTTGCCGATAGTAGTACCCGGATGGGAAGATTCTACAATGGGAAACATATTTGCATCTTATATTATTAAAGGTGAATTGAAGGCAAGCACCATGAAGAGCGGTATTGAGTATATGGCCTGGCTGGCAGACTGGTATGCGAAAAATTCATCGGGTAAAGGCATTGGCTTTTTCCAGATAGGCGGCGGCATAGCGGGCGATTTCCCGATATGCGTAGTGCCAATGCTGTACCAGGATATGGAAATGCCCGAAATACCTTTCTGGAGCTATTTCTGCCAGATTTCCGATTCAACAACTTCCTACGGTTCCTACTCGGGCGCTGTGCCAAATGAGAAAATAACCTGGGGTAAGCTGGATATCCATACCCCCAAATTTATTGTCGAGTCGGATGCTACCATTGTTGCGCCGCTAATTTTTGCGTGGATATTGGGGCAATAAATAGGAAGAACAAAAGAATTAACAAATCCAAATAATTATTGTACGGGAACCCATTATTGAATTTGTGTTGAAAAAGTTACAACGGCCATTATTTATAAAATGTGATAACAATCACTGTAAAATGTAATTATTAACCAACTTTAATTGCGATTTTATACCTATTTAGAACGATTATAAATTGTTTATTGATGTCATTTATTTGTCACCGATACTGTAATAAATTATACTTTTGTGGCTGAAAAAATAGGGGTAGGTTATGGCCTATCACGACTTTTAATAACATCTTATACAATTAATATTTAGCACATATACACTTTATGAGAAGTATCTCATTGATTTTTAAACAATTCTCAAAGTCGGTTATACTGCTTGCCGGTTTTGCTGTTTGGGGATTTACGGCCCGTGCGCAGGCTGACGCTGCTAAAGGTGGAGTCCTGTTTAACGCCAAATGTACCACATGTCATGCTGTTGACAAGCGGGTAGTTGGTCCGGCGTTGGGTGCCATCGTTAAATCATCAACCGATGACGCGTGGTTAACCAAATGGGTACAGAACAATACCGCATTAATAGCCGCAAATGATCCTAAAGCAGTAGCGATCTATAAAGAGTTCAATCAGCAAGGCATGACACAATTTGCCGACCTGAGCGATGGTGATGTAGCCAATATTTTTGCTTACATAAGGGCAGAAGTTGACAAGCCAAAACCTGCTGCCGCCGCTACTGCAGTAGCCGCCGAATCTGGTCCGAGTGATTTAGTGATCTACGGTTTAATAGCAGTTATTGTTATCGCCTTTATAGTTATATTGGTATTAAACAAAGTAATAGCCACTTTAGAGCGTTTATTACTGAATAAAAAAGGCTTATTTCCTGAAGAGGAAGAAACCGCAACGGGCGAACCTGTTGATAAATTGGCTACCTTAAAGAAAATAGCCAAAAACAAGAAATTGGTATTCTTCATCTTATTATGTGGTACCATTGCATTGGGTAGCTGGACATGGGTTACTTTATGGAACACCAACGTACACACTGGTTACCAGCCGGTACAGCCAATTAAGTTCCCGCACGATAAACACGCCGGCATATTGAAGATAGATTGCCAGTACTGCCACTCGGGCGCTTACAAATCTAAAAACGCTTCTATCCCGTCGTTAAACGTTTGTATGAACTGCCATAAAATGGTTATGACCGAATCGCCGGAGATACATAAGATATATGACGCGTTGGGTTATGATCCGGCAACTGCAAAATACGACAGTACCAAGATGCACCCAATCCAATGGATACGCGTTCACAACCTGCCTGATTTTGCTTACTTCAACCACTCACAACACGTTAAGGTTGAAGGCCTGAAATGTCAAACCTGCCATGGCCCGGTTGAAACAATGAGCGAAGTAAGGCAATATGCGCCATTGACCATGAAATGGTGTATTCAATGCCACAAACGTACCGAGGTTAACCCGGGTAAGGATAATGCATACTATGACAAAATGATAGCCATGCACGACCTTATCAAAAAGAACAAGGATAACAAGAACTTTAAGGTTACCGAAGCCATGATGGGCGGTATCGAGTGCGGCAAGTGCCATTATTAATTAAAAGAACTTAGCATTACAGTTTATATATCATATAGCTTAAATGGATAGCAATAAAAAATACTGGAAGGGTTTAGAGGAACTAAACAAAACACCGGAATTTGTTGAGAAAAACAAAAACGAATTTCCTGAACCTATTCCTATCGAAGATGTTTTGAGCGGAGGCGGTTTATTAGGCAAAACTCCACGTCGTGACTTTTTAAAAGCGGTGGGCTTTGGCGTAGGTGCAGTTACTTTGGCGGCTTGTCAAAAAGTGCCGGTACATAAATCAATACCTTATTTAATTAAGCCGGAAGAAGTTACACCGGGTGTAGCCAACTACTATTCATCAACTTATGATGGACACGCCATTTTGGTTAAAACCCGCGAAGGCCGCCCCATCAAAGTAGAAGGTAACCCCAATGACCTTTTATCAAAAGGCGGATTAAGCGCGCAGGCACAGGCATCAGTATTAGATCTGTATGATGTAACCCGCGTTCAAAACCCGATGAGAACAGGCAGCGAGTCGAACGAGTGGAAAGAACTTGACGCTTTTGTTTTAAGCGAGCTGGCTGCTATCAAAGCAGGCGGTAAAAAAATTCGTTTGGTTTCTTCAACAGTTAGCAGCCCGTCTACCTTAGCTGTAATTGCCGATTTTATTGCACAATATCCAACTGCAAAACATATTAATTACGATGCAGTATCTTATACCGGTATCATCCAGGCTAATCAAAACAGCTTCGGCAAAGCCGTATTGCCTCACTATCGTTTTGACAAGGCGGACGTTATTGTAAGCTTCGGTGCTGATTTCCTGGGTTCATGGATATCGCCAACCGAATTTACAACACAATACGTTCAAAACCGTAACAGCAAATCGCTGCAAAGCAAAAAAATGTCGCGCCATATCCAGTTCGAAAGCGGTATGAGCCTGACAGGTACCAATGCGGATGTTCGTATCCCGGTTAAACCATCGGATGAAGGCGTGGCGCTGGTTAATTTATATAATGCCATATCAGGAACAACCTTAGCAGGCAGCAAAAAATTAACCGATAACGCAACCAACAGCGCTATCATGGTGGCAGCAAACGAACTGAAAGCTGCTAAAGGAAAAGCTTTGGTAGTTGCAGGTTCAAACGATGTTGCTATCCAAATATTGGTTAATGCCATCAATGCGGCATTAGGCAGCTATGGCACTACTATCGACCTGGATAACTATTCGCACCAGTACGCGGGCAACGATAAGGAGTTTGTTGATTTTGTAGGCGAACTTAAAACAGGCGATGTAGGCGCGGTATTCTTTTTGAATGCTAACCCGGTTTATGATTATTATAACAGCAAAGAAATTACCGACGCTTTAGCTAAAGTACGCCTTAAAGTTTCTTTCTCTGACCATAAAGACGAAACAACTAACCTTTGTAATGTTATAGCGCCAAACCACCACTATTTAGAATCGTGGGGCGATGACAGCGCTATTGAAGGTTATTATACCATTTTACAACCAACCATTAACCCGGTTTACAACACTCGCCAGACCGAAACAAGTCTGCTGGTTTGGGGTGCCAACCCGGTTAAAGAATACTATACCTATGTTAGAAGTAACTGGGATAAAAACTTATTGGCAAAAGGCGGCTTATCCGGTCAAAAAGGATGGGAAACCTTATTGCAAACAGGTTTGGTAAAAGTTGCAGATAAACCAGCCGGTTCTTATTCATTTACTCACGACCTGGGCGAGGTTGCACACACCATTTTGGGTCAAAGCGACAAATTAGCAGCATCAGGCGATAAGAAGTTTGAATTACAGGTTTACCAAAGCAAAGCAATGCTTGATGGTAAACGTGCCAACAACCCGTGGTTGCAGGAGTTGCCTGACCCGGTTTCTAAAGTAACGTGGGATAACTTTGCTGCAATGTCGTTAAACGACATCAGGAAACAAGGTTTATCCGAAGGTGATGTAATAACCATCGCCATTGAAGGTTACTCAATTGCATTGCCTGTATTATTACAACCCGGCCAGGCGGAAGGCACGATATCTGTAGCTTTGGGTTATGGCCGTACAATGGCCGGCCCTGTTGGCGATAATGTTGGTAAAAATGCGTTCCCATTCGTTGCTTTGCGCAACGGCACTTTGCAGACTTCGACAGGTGTAGTGAGTATTTCGCCAACCGGCGATAATATCGTGCTTGCTCAAACACAAACACACCACTCTTACGAAGGACGTAACGTTATTCGTGAAACTACTTTAAAAGATTACTTAAAAGATCCATATCATAACAGTGGCCGCAGCGGATCTGACCATAAAGCTTATACCAGCTTATGGGATGAGTACCAGCGCCCAACCTATAACTGGGTAATGGCCATCGACCTTAACGCTTGTACAGGTTGCGGTGCCTGTGTGGTAGCTTGCAGCGCTGAAAATAACGTTCCGGTTGTTGGCAGAGACGAAGTTCGCCGCCGCCGCGAAATGCACTGGATTCGCATTGACCGTTACTATAGCTTTAACGATGGTAAGGCCGAGCCGGTAACCGAAGAAAGGGAAATTGAAAAGCTGACCAATCTTAACAATGTATCGGTTGTACACCAGCCTATGCTTTGCCAGCATTGCGATCATGCGCCTTGCGAAACTGTTTGCCCGGTATTAGCAACCGTTCACTCAAGCGAAGGTTTAAACCACATGGCTTATAACCGTTGCGTTGGTACACGTTATTGTGCAAACAACTGCCCGTTTAAGGTTCGCCGTTTTAACTGGTTCAACTATTGGAACGATGCACGCTTTGAAAACTATATCCAGAATGAGCATACTAATTTAGTATTGAATCCTGATGTTACCACTCGTTTCCGAGGTGTAATGGAAAAATGCTCGATGTGTATCCAGCGTATACAAGCCGGTAAGTTAAAGGCTAAAATAGAGAAACGCCCGGTTAAGGATGGCGATGTTAAAGTTGCCTGCCAGCAAACCTGCCCTGCAAATGCGATAATTTTCGGTAATGTTAACGACCCGGAATCGGAAGTTGCAAAAGCATTGAAGAGCGAAAGAACTTATTACGTATTGGAAGAATTAAACGTACAGCCCGGTATTGGCTACCAGGTTAAGGTTAGAAACAGAACTGAATTAGAAGCTTAATCATTAAAAAAAGAGATATAAGATATGTCATCTCATAATGAATCAATAATAAGGGAACCGTTAATTACGGGAAAAGACATCACGTATGCTAAAATTACGGATGATGTGCTTTGGCCCGTTGAAAATAAACCCAACAAAGCCTGGTGGATCGGTTTTACTGTAGCATCTCTTGGTGCCTGCCTTTGGGTATTTGCCGTAAGCTGGACATTCTGGTACGGTATAGGCTCGTGGGGATTAAATAAAACAGTAGGCTGGGCATGGGATATCACCGGTTTCGTATGGTGGGTAGGTATTGGTCACGCCGGTACATTGATCTCGGCCATCCTTTTATTGTTCCGTCAAAAATGGCGTAACTCTATTAACCGCTCTGCTGAAGCGATGACAATCTTCGCGGTAATTTGCGCGGCCACTTACGTAGTATCGCACATGGGCCGCCCGTGGATGGCATTATATTGTTTACCATTGCCTAACCAGTACGGTTCATTGTGGGTTAACTTTAACTCACCGCTGATCTGGGACGTATTCGCGATATCAACTTACTTCTCGGTATCATTAGTATTCTGGTACACCGGTTTACTGCCCGATTTTGCTACCATCCGTGACCGTGCTACCGGCCTTCGCCGTAGAATTTATTCTGTATGTTCATTCGGTTGGACAGGTTCGGTAAAAACATGGCAGCGTTTCGAAACCGTGTCATTAATATTGGCAGGTATTTCAACACCGCTGGTACTTTCGGTTCACACTATTGTATCAATGGACTTTGCCACATCGCTCGAGCCGGGCTGGCATACCACCATATTCCCGCCTTATTTCGTTGCAGGTGCTATCTTCTCGGGTTTTGCCATGGTGCAAACCTTGTTGCTGGTTACCCGTAAGGTATTAGGTTTAGAAAACTACATCACCATGTTCCACCTGGAATCAATGAACAAAATTATCCTGGTAACAGGTTCAATTGTAGGTGTAGCTTATCTGACAGAATTTTTTATCGCCTTCTATTCAGGCGGCGAATACGAACAATATACATTCCTTAACCGCTTCATCGGTCCGTACTGGTGGGCAGGTTGTATGATGTATGGCTGTAATATCCTGATGACGCAGTTAATGTGGTTTAAGCGTGTGCGCACCAGCATTCCATTGTCATGGGCATTATCTATCATCGTAAACATCGGTATGTGGTTTGAGCGTTTTGTAATTATCGTTACTTCGCTTCACCGTGATTATATCCCTTCAAGCTGGGCTATGTTTTACCCAACCTGGGTTGATGTAAGCGTGTTTATTGGGTCAATCGGCGTGTTCTTTACCTGCTTCCTGTTATTTATACGTTACTTCCCGTCAATAGCGATGGCCGAAGTGAAGTTGCTGGTGAAGACTTCGAGCGAGCAGGTTAAGAAGAAATTAATTGAAGAAGGACATTTAGAGCCGGAACAGGTACAATATTATAAAGACACGTTAATTAATTATGACAGTGTTGAAATATCTGATTACGAAAAAGCATAAATTGAAATGAGCAGCACCAAATATATTTTAGGCCTTTTTGATGATCCCGATGATATGATGCACGGGATTGACAAGCTACAAAAAAACAGTGTACCTATTTACGATGTGTACACGCCAATGCCTATACATGGCATTGAGGCAAAATTGGGTATTAAAAATTCCCGCTTAGGTTATGCCGCATTTATGTTCGGCTGTTTAGGCGGTACTACTATATTCAGTATGGTATATTACTTTTTGGTACATGACTGGCCTATGAACATTGGTGGTAAACCGGCTTTTGCCATACCCGATTTTATCCCGGTTACCTTTGAGTGGACCGTATTGTTTACCGCATTTGGTATGACAATTACTTTCTTTTACGCAACGCACCTTTTTCCGGGGCGTGCGCCAAGAGTAATGGATTTTAGAGCGACTAATGACCGTTTTGTGATAGCAATAGACGCGAAGGGTAATGTACCTCACGCAGATATCACGAATATATTAAAAGAAGCAGGAGCAGTAGAAATTAAGCATAACGACAGAAAATATGTTAGCTATGAATAAATTTAAGGTATTGGGCTTAGCGGTGACTACTGTCGCTGCATCGATGGTAATCACATCATGCAATGACAAGAGAAGTACCGGTTGGGAATATGCCCCCAATATGTATGAACATATCGCTTATGATCCGGATCAACCGAATCATAATTTTAAAGATGGTAAAACAGCACAGGTGCCACCGGCAGGTACTATACCAGTGGGCTTTGTTAAGTTTGATTACCCCGCAACAAAGGATGGTTATGAACTGGCAAGCACCGAAGTAAAAAACGCGCTGGCTGTTACTGAACAGAATTTAGCCGATGGCAAGATATTATTTGAGCACTTTTGCTCGCCTTGCCATGGCAAAACAGGCCAGGGCGATGGATTGGTGGTAACAATAGGCAAATTTCCAGCGCCGCCATCTTATTCAAAAGGACAATCATCACGCGGTGGCGCTATGAAGGATCTTACAGATGGTAAAATATATCATACCATTACTTATGGTAATGGCGCAATGGGCTCTTATGCTTCGCAAGTGGACCCTACCGAGCGCTGGAAAATAGTTATGTATGTTCACCATTTACAAACTTTATAAGAATTAAAATTTAATGAAGACTCATAATAATTTTGACGAGCGATTTGAATTTACAGGCAGTGTAAAAACCTGGAGCCTGGTCGCTATAGTTGTTGGTGTACTTGTTGTAGCATTGGGCTTTGCTACCCACGATGGTGAGCGCACATTTGCCAACGTGCTTTTAATGGCCTATTATTTTACCTGTGTTTGTATATGCGGCGTGTTCTTTTGCGCATTGCAATACGTGGCACAGGCCGGGTGGTCGGCTTCTATATTGCGTATTCCGCAGGCATTTGCACGTACGTTGCCCTGGGCGGCAGGCATATTGATACTGGTTATTATTGCCGGTTTATCGTTAACCCACACAGGCAACCTGAATGGCAGACAAGTTGAAATACCTTATCTATATAAGACCTGGGCAACCAAAGGTATTCTTGATCCTAAGAATGTGATATATGACGCGCTTGTTGCGGGCAAATCGGGCTATTTAAATGTTAAGTTTTTCCTGACAAGGGAAATAGGTTATTTGGTATGCTACTCTATATTAGGCTTATTGTTGGTTAAATATTCTAACAATGAAGACGAAATAGGCGGTATGTCTAACTATGAAAAAAGCTTTAAAGTAGCTTGTGTTTTCATGGTGATATTTGGTTTTACCGTGCCGTTGTTTGCTTTTGATACCATCATGTCGTTAGAAGCACGCTGGTTCTCTACCATGTTTGGCTGGTATAATTTTGCCGCCTTATGGGTAAGTGGACTATCTGTTATCACATTATTTGCAATTTATTTAAGAAAATTAGGTTATTTTTCATGGATAACCGAAGATCACCTACATAATTTAGGGCAGTTGATGTTTGGTTTCTCGGTATTTTGGACTTACTTATGGTTCGCGCAGTTCTTGCTAACCTACTACGCCAACATACCTGAAGAAGCAGAATATTTTTACAGAAGATGGGAGCCTGAGTTTAAACCGTGGTTCTGGTTAAACATTGTAATTAACTTTGCTTCACCATTACTGGTATTAATGTCCCGCGGTTCAAAACGGTCTGTAAGTGTTTTAAAAGCCGCCTGTATTCTTTTAATATTAGGCCATTGGCTGGATTACTGGCAAATGATTATGCCGGGCAGTGTTGGCCCGCAATCAAGCTGGCTGGTTGAAATTAGCTGGATTGAGGCAGGTGTATTTATCGGCTTCGCAGGTTTATTTACCTTCTCAATGTTAACCGCGTTGAGCAAGTTTACCTCGCTGATACCGAAGAAGCACCCTTTACTGGAAGAGAGCTTACATCATCACATTTAATATATTTTATAACATAATACAGAATACCAAACCAACAATACAATGGGATTCAAAAGATTAATAAATTCTAAAAAAATACTTTCGCTTTTGGCGGTGTTTACGCTGTTGGGCACAAGCCTGGTAAAAGCACAGGACGCAGCGGCAGCAGCCTCGGGCGATGCACCATTGCCACCTGTGGACTGGATGGGCATAGGCTACTACGTCTTATTGTTCCTGATATTATGTTTTGTAGTAGCCATCGTTGGTAAAATTTTGAAGGTATATGATCTTACTCAGCAAATTCAAAGTAAAAAACCGCTAAACTGGAATAACGTGATGGGTACTGTGTGTGTCTGTTCCTTATTTTTGGTGGTTATGGCGCATATTGGTCAATTACCGAGCAAGGCAGCATGGGTTTACCCGAAGCGGCTTCAATACATGGCGTTAAGATAGATAATATGTTTACAACAACTACTATCATCATTATGGTGGTGTTTGTTATCACGCAAATATGTTTGTTCTGGTTCCTGTTCCAATATAGGTCAACAGGTAAGCGTAAGGCTTACTTTTTGCCGCATAACAACACTATCGAAAAAGTTTGGACAATCATCCCCGCAATTGTATTAACGGTATTAGTGGTATTTGGCTTTTTTACCTGGCAGGAAATTACCAACAGTACCGACGGCAAGGGCGAATCGTCAATAAATATTGATGTTACCGGCCATCAGTTTGCGTGGGAGTTTCGCTACCCCGGTGCCGATGGTAAGTTAGGCAGAAAAGATTATCATCTGACAGATGCCAATAACATATTGGGTGTTGATTTTAAAGACAAAAATTCGTTTGATGATTTGAAGGCAGATACGCTTGTATTGCCGGTAAACAAATCTATCCGCTTAAATATTTTTGCGCAGGACGTTATCCATAGCGTTTATATGCCTCACTTCAGGGTGCAGTTGAACGCCGTACCTGGATTACCTACTTTCTTCAGGTTTACTCCAACTATTACAACAGAGGAGATGCGCATAAGAACAGGCGATTCGAAATTTGAATACCTGCTTTACTGCAACAAAATATGCGGAATGGCTCACTACAATATGCAACGAGTAGTGCGCGTAGTTTCTGCATCAGAATACAGCGCCTGGTTAGCCACTCAAAAACCTTATTTAACCGATGGTATGAAGAAGGAATTGAAAATGGCCACAACACAGGAGAAAAAGAATTTATCACAAAATAGGTTAGCGTTAAACAATTAATTAGCGATTATGTCAACATTAGCAGTTCACGATCACGGAGTAGCACATCATCACGAAGAGGGTCACGACGAGCATCACCATAAAGCAACTTTTTTAAATACTTATGTATTTAGCCAGGATCATAAAATGATCGCCAAGCAATTCCTGATAACAGGGATAACAATGGCTTTCCTTGCAATGATCATGTCTATATTATTCAGGATTCAATTAGCTTATCCTGAAAAGACTTTCCCGTTATTGCATACTTTACTGGGCCGTTTTGCGCCGGATGGCCGTATCAGTCCCGACTTTTATATGTCGTTGGTTACTATACACGGTACCATCATGGTTTTCTTTGTGTTAACAGCCGGCTTGAGTGGTACTTTTGCGAACTTATTAATTCCATTGCAGGTTGGCGCGCGTGATATGGCTTCGCCGTTTGTAAATATGCTATCCTACTGGTTCTTTTTAATTGCCAGCGTTATCATGGTATCGGCTTTCTTTGTCGAAAAAGGCCCTGCCAGCGGTGGATGGACTATCTATCCGCCATTATCGGCCCTGCCAAAAGCAATGCCCGGCTCGGGTTTGGGTATGACGCTGTGGTTGATCAGTATGGTTTCTTTCATTGGGTCGTCATTAATGGGCGGTATCAACTATGTTAGTACCGTATTAAATATGCGTACAAAAGGTATGGACCTTTGGAAAATGCCTTTAACAGTATGGGCATTGTTCCTTACCGCTATATTAGGTGTGTTGGCATTCCCGGTACTTGTTGCAGGTGTGGTATTGCTGATATTTGACCGTAGCTTTGGCACCAGTTTCTATTTATCCGACATCGTGTTGCAAGGCCAGGTATTACCAATGGAAGGCGGCAGCCCGATATTGTTCCAGCACTTATTCTGGTTCCTGGGTCACCCCGAAGTGTATATCATCATTATGCCTGCAATGGGTATATCGTCCGAAATTATATCAGTAAACTCGCGTAAACCCATATTTGGTTACCATGCCATGGTTTACTCGCTGATAGGTATCGTAGTATTATCATTTATTGTATGGGGGCACCACATGTTTGTAACGGGTATGAATCCGTTCCTGGGAGGTGTGTTCATGATCACTACATTGATCATCGCGGTGCCATCGGCAGTAAAAACATTTAACTGGCTGGCTACGCTTTGGCGGGGCAATATCCGGTTCACACCGGGTATGTTGTTCGCTATTGGTATGGTGTCTTTCTTTATATCAGGTGGCTTAACCGGTATCTATTTAGGTAATGCCGCTTTAGATATCAATCTGCACGATACTTACTTTGTGGTAGCTCACTTTCACCTCGTAATGGGTTCGGCAGCTATATTTGGTATGCTGGCTGGTGTTTACCACTGGTTCCCTAAGATGTTCCGCCGTATGATGGACGAGAAATTAGGTTACCTTCACTTCTGGTTAACATTTATTGGCGCTTACCTGGTATTCTTCCCGATGCACTTTATGGGCTTGCAGGGTGTACCACGTCGTTACTACGCGTTAACAGCATTCCCATCATTCAATCAATGGTTATCCGTTAACGTATTTATTACATGGGCGGCAATTGTTGCCGGCTTAGCCCAGGTAGCATTTATTTATAACTTTATTCATTCTATATTCTGGGGTAAACCAACCGTGCAAAACCCATGGAACGCCAACACATTAGAGTGGGATGCGCATATCGAACATATTCACGGCAACTGGCATGGCGAGATACCAACGGTTTACCGCTGGCCGTATGACTACAGCAAACCGGGCCATGATGAGGACTTTATCCCTCAAACTGTTCCTTTGTCGCATACCATGAGCTCAAACATCCCAAGCGATTTTGAGGATAATGCAGCCGGTTTGGAAGCACAGGCAAAATGGGCACATACGCAAAAAGCTAACGAAGAAGTAAAATAAATATATGTCCATGGTCCATGGTCAATAGCCCATGGTTTATAGTCGGTGGTATTTA
>Ga0206816_1146_pt2 | contig 17256 bp, 12 predicted proteins | sample Alteio_BWOrgCont_88_FD_152866 | JGI IMG/M metagenome (GOLD analysis project Ga0206816, IMG submission 152866) | Enriched cells from forest soil in Barre Woods Harvard Forest LTER site, Petersham, Massachusetts, United States -... | ecosystem: Environmental > Terrestrial > Soil > Temperate forest >... | reverse complement strand
CGCATCGGCTCACACAACCACATTCTCGCCTACACCCACATCGCGCACAATTGCATCCTCGGCGACCATATCATTTTGTCAAATGCCGCGACACTTGCCGGCCATGTCACCGTTGAGGATTATGCGCGAATCAGCATTTGCGCCATCCATCAGTTTTGTCGGATTGGCAGGATGGCCATGGTCGGCGGCTGTTCGAAAGTGGTGCAGGACGTACCGCCATACATGCTGGCGGATGGAAACCCCGCCGAGACACGTACAATCAATAAAGTGGCCATGGAGCGGCTTGGCGTATCCGAGGAAGCCCAAACCGCCTTGCGCGCCGCATTCAAAATTTTGTTCCGCGAAGGGCTGACCGTTTCCAATGCCCTCACGAAAATTGAAAAGAAATTGCCGCCATTGCCGGAGATCCTTCATCTGGTCAAATTCATCCGTTCCAGCGAACGCGGAATCGGCAAGTAAATCCTCAATAAGCCGGACGCAAATTCCATTCGTTCAACAGCTCCTTGGGGATTTCGCCCAGGAACCGCGAAGGACTTTGCATCGAATCCGCGGCCGAATTTCCAAAACCGCCGCGGATCAGCGGATAGCTCAGATACAATTCATTTTTCGCGCGCGTAATTGCTACGTAAAACAGCCTGCGCTCTTCCTCCTCTCCTTCCGCGCTTTCGATCGAGCGCGATGAAGGAAACAGGCCGTCGCAAAGCATGATCACAAAAACCGCGTCAAATTCCAGTCCCTTGGCCTGGTGAATCGTGGAAAGCCGGATACGGTCGTCATCTTTTGCACTATCATCTTCCGCCTCGACATTTGTGAGCAAGGCAAGCTGTGTCAGAAACTCTTCCGTTGTCTGGAATTGATAGGCAAAAACTGCCAGTTGCTCCAAATCCTCCAGGCGCGTGCGATAATTCGCAAAATTTTCCTTCAAATAATCGTCGTAGCCCGCGTCAATAACGATCCGCAACATTTTCGATGGCGATTTTTCTTCTTCCAGTTGCGCCGCCGTCGCCACAAATTGCGCCCAGGCCACTGACGCTTTCTTTCCGACGTGCGGCGCGCAGGTTTCCAGGGCCGTTGCGATGGGATTCTTTTGCGGCCCGCCGTGGTGGCTGGCTTTGTTTTCACCGTCCTTTTTTGCTTCCTTAGAGTTCTCCTGGCTTTTGAGAAAACTTTCAATTTCAGCAGCAAAAATTTTCCACAATTTTTGTGCGCCTTTGGCCGCAATACCAGGATGCAGTTGCGCAACACGCTTGAAAGCAATCTCGTCCCGCGGGTTCGTGACCAGCTTCAAATAAGCCGTTGCGTCCTTGATGTGCGCCTGTTCAAAAAAGCGGATACCACTCGTGATAGAGAAGGGGATTTGCCGTTTTGTTAATTCCAACTGCAATTCGAGCGCGTGAAAATGCGAGCGATAAAGCACGGCAACTTGGTTCAAGCTCGTGCCTTCCTCATGCAATTCCACCACCCTCTGGGTGATAAACGCCGACTGCTGCCCGGCGTCCACGCACGCCACCAGCGCTGGCTTCATGCCGGGCTTTCGCGAAGGCGTCAGGTTCTTTGTGAATTGGTTCCGGTTGGCCAGGATTGCCGCGTTGGCCACATTGAGGATTTCCGGTGTACTCCGGTAATTGGTTTCAATCTTGAAAACTTTCGCCCCCGGGTAGCGCTTCGGGAAATCGAGGATGTTCAAAAAATTTGCGCCGCGCCACGCATAAATGCTCTGGGCATCGTCGCCCACTACGGTCACATTGTGGTGCCGGGCCGCCAGCAAATCAATCAGGTCGCCCTGCAGCTTGTTGGTGTCCTGGTATTCATCCACAAGGATGAATTGGAAACGCCGCTGATACATCTCTCGCGCATCCGTATTTTCCTGGAGCAACTTCAACCAAAGCCCCAGCAAATCGTCAAAGTCCATGGCATTACTGGCACGTTTGCGTGCGGTATAACGTCGCGAAACATCCGAAATTTTATCAGCGAACTGAGCGAAGTAACTGAATTGAGCTTCAAGAATTTCTCCGTCACTTTTTTGCATATTGGCTGCGAGCGAAAAAATCTCATTCAGAACTTCCGGTTTCGGAAAATGCGTGCCCTTGGTTTCAATCCCCGCGTCAGCTACGCAAGCTTTGATGAGGTCTTTCGCGTCATCGCGGTCCAAAATCGTGAAATCCCGCCGATAACCGAGTACCTCGGCATGGGCCCGCAAAATCCTCGCCCCGATGGAATGAAACGTCCCGCCCCAGAGCGCCAGCAGCTGAGTGCCGAGTAAATCGGCAACGCGACGCATCATCTCGCCCGCGGCCTTATTGGTAAAGGTGAGCAGCAAAATCCTTTCCGGCGGGATTCCCTGTTCCAACAGATACGCGACGCGATAGGTGAGCGTCCGCGTTTTTCCCGAGCCGGCACCGGCAATAATGAGAGCCGGGCCCGGCGCTGCCGTGACCGCCGCCAATTGTTGCGGATTAAGTTCGCGCTCATAGGCGATCTGCGGATGAAACTCCGTCTTAAAATTTTCCAGAACGTATTCGCGCGACATGGGATGCAGATTGAAAAGGCAAACGGCAGAAGGGAAAAGAAAAAACGTAAAGGGAGAAACTCAAGGAATACTGCCGCTCTTCGTTAAATCCGTGGTAATTCTCCCGCCACACCCAACGCTCGGTTCAATGACCGCTCGTCAACCGACGCCGGGTCAAAATTCCAGCGGGCCGCGAGCTGCGACACCTTATCTGTATTCATCCGGGCAACATTGGATGGACAAGGGTCGCCATAACCGAAGCATTTTACACTCAGCTCGGTTTCCGGCACAGTTTTTCCTCCCTGGTTCCAAAGCGTTTCCCCCGCCCACGCATACGCGCGCGTTACACAACCATAGTCCAGGCGTGCCCAGGCATGATAATGCAGGAACTTCTCTGCCTGGAAAAATTGCACATGGCCCAGCTTGCGGCTTAAGGAGACCAGAAAACGAAAACATTCGTCCACGTCATTATCCGGTGTCGGAATGGCCAGGCCCGTGACGATGACCCAGCCGTTGACGCGCGGGCTGATAAAAAATTCGTGCTCTCCCGTCATGCCTTCAGACCACGAGCACGGGGTGGAACGGCCTAGGCCCAAAGCTGCCTGAACCCCCTCAGGACTGGCAGCGCGAATAGCCAGCCAGCACGCAGGCCGTTGGGGGAAAATGATGTTCGAGGGGAGGCTTGAAATGTCCTGGGCCGCCTCCTCTTCCAGGAGCCGCGCGCGTCGGCGCGAAATAATGCCAACGCAAAACATACACGCAATCACCAGCGATAGCATATGCACCACCAGCATTACCAAAACGATCGTATCGGTTTGCCCAACCACGCCCATGGCACAAATCTAATCCCGGTTTTGTATCGTTCAACTAAAATTAGCGACAATTTTCCGCCAGCCAGTCGAGGTACCTTTGGCTGCCGGCGCTCAACGTTAAAACCAGAAATTCCGGCGTATTGTAAGGATGCCGTTCAAGAACCAGCTTTTCCAGCGCGGGCAATGTGGTTTTTTTTGCCTTAAAAATCAGTAAAACCTCGGCCCCAGACTCGATTTTGCCCTTCCACCAGTAATGCGATTCTATTTTGGGGATCAGGTTTGCGCAGGAAACCAAGCGCGCCGTTAAGGCGGCTTTGGCTAAAACCCGGGCAGTTTTTAAATCCGGCGCTGTGATTAGAACAATGGCGAACCTGGCGGCGGATTTCATCATTCAAAGTTTACAACGAAAATCATTGCGGCGCTTTTGCCTGCATCATGGGCTGATTTTGGTCATTGTCCTGCGCAAATTCAACTACGTCGCCGGTCAGCACGATTTTCGGAACCGAAAACAGCAGGAGCCAGGTTGTCGAGCGATCCTCCACCACGTTAATCAACGCCACCGATCGGCCATTCACGGGTTCCCCTAAATTCTGATATAAGTCGGCGCGCGCAGCGGCGGTGCTGGGCGCAGTAATAGGAATGATGCCTAGAAGGAACCGAAAGCCATAGCTGCGTCCCTCAGCCCCGGCTCGGAGCATCTTGTAATTGCCATGCGTGAGGGAAACTTCGGTTTGCGTAGACGGTGTGTTGTTTTCAACCCGTGTGCTGGAACAACCCGTGGTTATGAACATTGCGGCAGACAACGCTACCACCCATAGAAATGACGTTTTAGCTTTCATAGTTGAACTCTGATATTAATTTCCTGACGTTTTATAATGGGATGATCAAAAATTCTGATTTGATTACCCTATGAAATACAGGGCATCAGAACACTGTATGCTTGTCAATCTTTTCCTTCTTATTTTTTGTTTAGCAATGATATAGAGTTCCTGGAAACGTTTGCGTTTCCAGAACGGTAAATTTTCTTTTCTTCAACCATTTTCAGGTTATGCTGGTGCGCTCGATTTAACGATGGACGCCGCGCACATTAGAAATTTCTGCATTATTGCCCATATTGACCACGGCAAGACGACCCTGTCTGACCGGCTGCTGCACCGCACCGGCACCATCGCCACGCGCGATATGGAGGATCAGCTCCTGGACGCGATGGATTTGGAGCGTGAACGCGGCATCACTATCAAGGCCCATCCCGTTACGATGCTTTACAAAGCACGCAACGGAGAGACTTATGAGCTCAACCTGATTGACACTCCGGGCCATGTGGATTTCGCCTACGAAGTTTCCCGCAGCTTGAGCGCGTGCGAAGGCGCGCTGCTCATCATCGATGCCGCCCAGGGCGTGGAGGCCCAAACTGTCGCCAATATGCATTTGGCGATGAAGCAAAACCTTCAGATCATCCCCATCATCAACAAGATTGACCTGCCACACGCCAACGTCCCGCAGACGATGCAGCAGCTCGAGGATATCCTGACGATTGAATCCTCCCTGGCCATTCCCGCCAGCGCAAAACAGGGCATTGGCATTGAGGAAATCCTTGAGGCCATTGTCGCGCGCATCCCGCCGCCCAAACCGACAGGGCAGGGGAGCCTCCAGGCGCTGGCGTTCGATTCATTTTTCGACACCTACAAAGGCGTTGTCACCCACGTGCGTGTCTTCAATGGCGAGCTAAAGGCCGGCATGCATGTAAAACTTCTGCACTCCGGAAAGAACGTCGAAGTCAAGGAAGTCGGCAGCTTCAATCCCAAGCCTTATACGCGAGACAAACTTGAAGTCGGTGAGACAGGTTATTTCACAGCCAATATCAAGACCGCCCAGGAGGTGAAAATGGGCGATACCATTACCGATGCGCGAAATCCTTCGCCGGTGCTGCCGGGTTTTAAGGAAATTCATCCGATGGTGTTCAGCGGTATCTATCCCATCAACACCGCCGATTACGAACATTTGAAATCCTCCATGGCCAAGTTGCAGTTAAACGACTCTGCGTTTGCCTATTCTGCCGAAACCTCCGTCGCGCTGGGCTTCGGTTTTCGCTGCGGCTTTCTGGGATTGCTGCACATGGAAATCGTCCAGGAACGTCTCCGCCGTGAGTACGACATGGACATCATCGCGACCTATCCAAGCGTCGTTTATAAAGTCAAAATGACCGACGGCACGGAAAAGGAAGTTGACAATCCCGCTTTTCTGCCCGAAGTCACTTACATCGAATCCATCTCCGAGCCGATGGTCAAGGCGTTCGTAATTTGCCCCAATGAAAACATTGGCGATATGATGGCTTTGATTTCCGAAAAACGGGGCAATGTGGACCATACCGAAACGCTCGACGCCAAACGCGTCATGCTCACGTCGTTGGTCCCGTTGAACGAAATCCTCATTGATTTCCATGATCGCATCAAAAGCCTGACGCGCGGTTATGGCTCCATGGATTACGAACAGGCCGGTTACCTGGAAAGCGACATGGTGAAACTGGACATGCTCGTGAACACCGAGCCCATGGACGCCTTTTCCTGCATTGTGCACCGCACCAAGGCAGAGGGCAGGGGACGGGTGCTGGCCGAAAAGCTCAAGGAAGTCATCCCGCGCCAGCAGTTCGCCGTAAAAATCCAGGCAGCTATCGGCGGCAAAATCGTCGCCTCGGAAACTGTCAGCGCCTTCCGCAAAGACGTAACGGCCAAATGTTATGGTGGCGACGTCTCCCGCAAACGCAAACTGCTGGAGAAACAAAAAGAAGGCAAAAAGCGCATGAAATCCATCGGGAATGTCCACATCCCGCAGGAAGCCTTCATTGAAGTTCTCAAAGCCTGAGATTTGTGTGACACAGCTCTAACTCCGGTAACGATAATGTTGCCGATTGTTGCTTCTCTGGTTGCCGAAATGTTGCCACTTTAATCCTTGGCATTCAACAATGTAACCGATGTTGCCACTTTTCCAACTTCTACATCCTTTTTACTCATAAGCTCAAGGTTCTTAAGTTAAACCCCTCTTTTAATTTTCTTCCATTCGATTCCAATGCAGGTATTTTAGGCCAAATGAGTTTACGCCGGTTCTTTTCCAGCGCCATTCGCGACGCCGTTGCCATGCGCAAACACGTCCAGCGCTTGCTTAATGCCCAGCGCGATTTGCTCTCGCCACAGGCCGTCGCTGGCGTTCAAATCAAAATTGATGAGTTAAACACGGCCATCGCCGAAGGCGCAAACGACGGGGCAATCCGCAACAAAGCCGAAGAATTGCAGTTCGCCGGAGAGAAATGGATTAAGCCTTATCCCAATCCAGCCTGGCGCGAGAACGTCGAAGTCCTCCTGGTGGCAATCGCTGTGGCCATGGCCATCCGCACGTTTTTTATCCAGCCGTTTAAGATCCCGACCGGCTCCATGCAACCGACCCTTTACGGCATCACCTCCACGCCGGATTTTTACCTTCTAACCGGTGCAGCCAGAGATTACGACTATTTGACCGATCAGCAAAAAGCGGAATTTCGGACAAAAGCTGATGCGCAGATAAAATTGGAAAATTCCCTCGTCATCCCAGGCGGCTTGGAGCGCATCAAAGAATGGGCTCGAGGAATCTCTTACATTCATTTTGTTGCGCCTGAGGACGGCAGTTACGATGCCATGGAACCCCCGTGGCCAGGAACATTCTTTAGCCTCTTCCAGCGCATTGAATTTGCCGGCAAATGGTACACCATCTATTTTCCGCCGGATTCTGGCGAAGAACCGCTGCCTTCGCGTGCCGGTTTGCAAGCTGGCCGCCTTTACCATAAAGGTGACGACGTCATCAAACTCCGGATGCATGCTGGCGATCATTTGTTTGTGGACCGGCTGACTTACAATTTTCGCCCGCCTTCACGGGGCGAAATTGTTGTCTTTGAAACCGCGGGAATCGACAGTCTGCCCGTCGACCAGCAAAACACCTTTTATATCAAGCGCCTCATCGGCCTCGGTGGCGACCGTCTCGCTCTAAAACAGGACTATGACGTATCCGGCGTCATGCAGCCCCCGGTCTTTCTGGACACTGCGACTGAGCCGGTTGGTCATCTGGTCGTAAATGGCAAACAAATCACCGGCGATAACCCCCATTTCACAGGTCTATATTCGTTCTCCAATCCACCGAAAGGCCAAACCATCCTGGCTTATTCCGAAGACTCCTATTTCGGACATGCCATGATCCAACAGCTCGCGCCGGGAGATGAGTTTGATGTGCAACCGCACCACGTTTTCGTCATGGGAGACAATACCTTCAACAGCTATGATTCGCGTTATTGGGGCGATTTTCCCGAAACGAAAATCATCGGCAAATCCTTCTTCGTTTATTGGCCTCTGACCAAACGGTTCGGTTTGGACGACCAATAGCGTTCCAGATGAGCCGTAATGAAACAGCCTTAATCACCGGCGCTTCCTCTGGAATTGGCCTTGAACTAGCCAAATGTTTTGCCGCCGATGGCTCCCGGCTGGTCCTGGTCGCCCGTAACCAACCTGCCCTCGAAAAACTTGCTGAAGAACTGCGGCACAAGCACGGCATCGAAACCATCATTTTGCCTGCAGATTTGTCCTTGCCCGAAACGCCGCGACAAATTTTTGATAAGCTGGCCGACCAAAAAATCTCCATCGATGTCTTGGTAAATAACGCCGGATTTGGCCTGCACGACCGATTCACAACAACGCCACTGCCACGCCAGCTTGAAATCATCCAGGTCAACGTCAACGCCTTGACCGAACTAACCGGCCTCTTTTTACCCGGAATGCTCCAGCGAAGGGCAGGGGGTATCCTGAATGTCAGTTCCGTGGCCGGCTTCGTCCCGGGCCCTAATATGGCGATTTATTATGCCACCAAGGCCTTCGTCCAGTCGCTTTCCGAAGCTCTGGCTGCGGAATTGGACGGTTCGGGCGTTTCAGTCACCGTCCTTTGCCCCGGCCCTACCGAAACCAATTTCAGCGCCGTAGCCCGCGGCCAGAAGGTTCGCCCGGTCAGCCGGGGTAAAATGTCCGCAAAAGACGTCGCCTGCGCCGGATATAGCGCTTTCCGGGCTAAAAAGGTCATTTCCGTCCCCGGGTTGCCAAATAAGGCCCTTGTGCAACTGGTCCGTTTCATCCCACGTTCTGCCGTCCGCCGAATCATCAACCGCTACAATAAAATCAAAGACCAGTCCTAAATTCCGGAATTCGGATCCATGGGCGCTGCGCCCGACTGTGAAACTGGTTTCTTCATGTAAGTGAATGTCCCATTACTGCATTGTTGAATACGCCTCATAATGAGAACTTCCTGCCAACGTGAAACCACATACACTTCAGTCCAAAAACGTTCAGCTAGCCGAATTGAATCATGAACGATTAGTCAGGTTAGCCACAGCGAGCTACATCGATACGATCAACAGTCGGGCAAGCTCCAGAATCTTCGCTTCTCTGATTGTATTCTGTAATGCAGTTGCTTTAGGGGTTGTTATAAGACTCCTTGCGGCAGCGGCATAGCAATAAGCGAAAGCGTTCGGCGAATCATTAACCGCTACAATAAGCCCAGGGACGAATCCGAAATCCCCAAAAGGGCAAAATTTGGCATTTTTTAGTCCTTTTCACGACACCCCCGTCCCAAAACTGTCATGGCATGTCATTGCAAAAAATCCCTACCATCACGTATATTGCAATGTCATTACCATGAGCATGTTAACGAACAATTACGCGTCGCCTGAGGCCGCCGGAGCCAGTTCCTTCGGCAAGCCGCCGATTTCCATCGGTTTACGACAAACAATTATAGTTAGACAATGTTTGTTATATTTAACAACTTTGTCCTTTTCTTTTGGCAAATAATCCGCTAAATATAAAAGACAATGAGGATAAAATCTCTGAGTGTGTTAATCGGCATTTGTGCCTTCATTTCTTCGGCACAAGCGATGGATCGTTGGTCTGCTCTTTCCATGTTGGAAAGCGGAAACAATGACCAGGCCATTGGCTCATTGGGTGAAGTTTCCCGGTACCAGATCCGGCCATACCTGTGGCCGGGCGGCAATCCAGTCAATGCACACGTGGCGCTCAACGTCGCCCAAAAGATTATGCAGCCGCGGGTAGCCCATTTTGAGCAGACCCACAATCGGGTGCCGTCAGACTTCGAGTTTTACGTCCTCTGGAATGCGCCCCAGGAAGTCAACCATCCGTGCCGGGCAGTCGCCAGGCGCGCAGAGCGCTTCGCCAACCTCGTCCACCGTTCCGATCCCGAATTGGCCTTTATGAGCCGTTAGATTTGCCTAAGCGGCTATTTTATATAAATTGCCTCCGGTGGCGTTTCAGCTTGCCCGCGATAATTGTTTCTGCGCTTATAGGTGTATTCCGAAGAAAAGCGCATTATGGCTTGGAAGTCATCTCAGAATACTTGCCGCGTATTTAGGATTTACCCACCATCCGGATGGTTCTTTTGTCTTCTGTATCTGCTGGTCCTGGCCGCGCCAATAGTTTTACGGGCACAACTGGTACCGGACGGCCAGACTGGCGTCCTGGATGGGGTCATCACAAACATTTCAGGCGGCCTGACAATTGGCACCAATGAGCCCTTTACCACCTTGATTATCACCAATGGGGCCGCCGTGACTAACAGCAGTAGCACGGCCATCGGCCTCAATGCGTCCGCAGACACCAATCTTGTGGTAGTAACGGGCGCCGGCTCGAGTTTAGACGGCACAGGTGTCACCATCGGCCAGGGCGGATGGGCTAATGAATTGGACATCCTTAACGGCGGCTTGGTTACTGGCGCAGGCACCATTGGCAACCGCGCGAGCGCCAGCAACAACCTTGTCGTTATTTCGGGAGCCGGTTCGGCGTGGACCAACTGTTCGGGTTTTAATGTGGGAAACTCGGGCTCGCGCAACTGCCTCATCCTGACCAACGGTGGCCGGATCTGGATCACTGGCAATGCCACCATCGGGTATGACGCGTCCACCGTCAGCAATTCTATTGTGGTCACCGGAACGAATTCCGAATGGACCAGCGGTTATTTTTACCTTGGCTATATTGACCAGGGCTGCAACCGGCTCTCCATCAACAACGGCGGCGCCTTTACCACTACCAGTACCTGTGACATCGGGGTCTATTGCAATTCCAATGTGCTGACGGTGGCCGATCCCGGCTCGTCCCTGACCTGCAACAACTATCGTCTGGGTTATAGCAGTGTGGATAATCAATGTATCGTCAGCAACGGGGCCAGGCTCGTCGTCAACAACTCATCCAGCCTGGCCACCGTGGTTGAGGGAGGATTCACTGCTGTGACGATTACCGGTGCCGGCTCACTTTGGACGAATAATGTGGATTTTGATTTTGATGACGGTTCAAACACTCTTCAGGTTTTCGGCGGCGGAAGGCTGGCGGACGACGACGGTTACGTCCAGGGCAATAACGGCGGCCCTGATACCGTTACCGTGGCCGGCACAAATTCAATGTGGTACAACACGGCCAACCTGTATCTGGCGGACAGCGGCACGCGTTTGTTTATCACCAACGGCGGCACGGTGTCGGACAACATCGCTTACATCGGCGAAAATTCCGGCAACCACAATTGCTTTGCGCTGGTTGACGGGGCCGGTTCGCTCTGGACGAACCGCGTCAATAACCTTGACGGCAACAACGATGGCGCGCTCTACCTTGATGAAAACGGCGGGACAAACACATTGATGGTCAGCGATTCCGGTGAAGCCGCGGCGCCGGACATTTATGTCAATAACAATGGCCGGCTGGTCGTCGCGAATTCCGGCATCCTGTTGGCGGTTCGCGACACTCACAATGGCTCGAGCGGCGGGCTTTACATCGGCAATAACAGCAGCCCGAACCAAATGATCATTAGCAATAACGCCGTAGTGAATGTTGGCTTTCTCCTGCAGATCGGCAATTTTCTGGGCGGAAGCCAGGCCAGCAACACCGTGACCATCAACGGCGCCACGATGATAGTCAGCAACGGCATTACCGTGGCCAGTCCCGGTTCACTTGTGCTCAATTCAGGGACGTTCCTCGGCGGGGTTTTTTTTATCTCCAATTATGGGATGCAAACCAATGCTATTGTCTTCAATGGCGGCACATTGCAAGCGGAGGGTATTTCCTATACCTTCTCTTCCTATCCCCTCCCCTTGCTTGTAGGCGACGGTGTCCATTCCGCAACGTTTCAAATGGTGACGAATTCGAATAACTTGAATAGCGGCACCTTCGCCGGCGGTTTCAATGTTTCCAGCAATGCCTGGCTGACGGGCGGCGGCATTGTGAACGGAAATATCACGGTTTATAACGGTGGGACCTTTGCGCCGGGAATCACAAACCTCGCCACGGTTACATTAAACGGCAACCTGGTCTTGGATAATAGCAGCATCATTCTCATGGGATTGCAGCCGTCCACTGCTTCGGCGTGCAGCGTCCAGGGACTGACTAATGTGGTTTACGGCGGCACACTGCAACTCGCCAACCTCGGCGGCACCTATCAGGTCGGACAATCCTTCCCATTGTTTTCTGCAAGCCAATATAGCGGGGCCTTCGCCGCGCTCTCGCCGGCCACGCCTGGCAGCGGGCTGCTGTGGGATACCTACGCCTTGAACGCCAACGGCACATTGCGCATCGTTTCCACCAATCAGCCACCGCCCGCTATCAGTGGTTTGACTCAGTCCGGCGGCAGCTTAACCATCACCGGCACCGATGGACTTGCTTACGACCCCTGTTACCTCCTGACCTCGACCAATCTGACTGCGCCCAACTGGATCCCCGTGGCGACCAATTACTTTGACGCGACCGGAACGGTGAACTTCACCAACCCCGTTTCCACATCTGAATTGCAGCGTTATTTCGAGCTGCAGGCGAATTGACGCACGAGCCTGCGGCAATCCCTCAGACTTCTTTCGCCGCTTCGTAAACCTTTAGGTATTCGCCCACTGTTCGGTTCCAGGAAAAATCGGTCTTCATGCCGTTCTTGCGGCAGCGGCGCAGCAATTCCGGCTGCTCATACAGCGCCAGCGCCTTGCGGATGCCTTTGGCCAGAGCGCGCGCCGAATAGTCTGAAAATTTGATCCCATTGGCCCGCGTCTTATTTTCCATGAAATCCACCACGCTATCATCCAGGCCGCCGGTGGCGCGCACAATCGGAACGGTTCCATAATGCAGGCTGTACATCTGGTTTAAGCCGCTCGGCTCGTAGCGCGATGGCATCAAATAAAAATCGCACCCGGCCTCGATGCGATGCGAGAGTCCTTCGTGATAGCCGAAACGCACGGACACCTTGCTGGGAAATCGCCGGGACAATTCACGGTAACCCTGTTCATAGGCTGGCGAACCGCTTCCGAGCAAAACAAATTGCATGTCCGCGTTCAACATCTCTTCGAGAGCGGCTAGCTGGATGTCCATTCCTTTTTGTTCCGCCAATCGCGTAATCGTTCCAAACAAAGGCACATCGGATACGGTCAAGCCCAGCTCGGTTTGCAATTCTGCCTTGTTGATTTTTTTCCCCGATAATTTCTCCGCTGAATATGGCGCCCTTAAATGCGGGTCCGTCATCGCATTCCATTCTTCATAATCCACGCCGTTCAGGATTCCGGAAAGCCGGCTTTGCCGTTTGCGCAACATCCCGTCCAGGCCGCAACCGTATTCCTCCGTCAAAATCTCGCGCGCATATCGCGGGCTGACCGTTGTCATCACATCGGCCAGGGCAACGCCCGTTTTCAGGCAGTTGATGCGGCCATAATATTCCGAAATATCCAGCGTGTTATATTCCAGCGGCAAATTGGTCAAACCAAACGAGCTGGCCGGAAAAACGCCCTGATACGCCAGGTTATGGATCGTCAGGCACGTGGGCGGCGGATTCCCCCACCCTTCATTTTTCTCCTGGTTTTGGATCAGTGCCGGCACAAAGCCCGTTTGCCAGTCGTGAATATGAATCACGTCCGGCCGCCACGATAAGTAACGCGCCAGATGCGCAACACATTTGGAAAAGAAAATAAAACGTTCGTCGTTGTCCGTATAGGAAACGTTGTTCTCCAGATAGATGCCGCTCCGTTCAAAGAACCCCGGTTGCCGAATAAAATAAACCGTCAGATTCTTTTCGATTTCGAGCGAATACAACTCCGCCTGGACGCGTTTCGAGCCAAGCGGCAGCTCCATCCACCAGTCTACACGACGTATGGCTGGATATTGTTCCAGCAAACCACGATACAATGGCGTCACCATCCTTGCCTCGTGCCCGGTCCGCGCGAGCGTCTTGGCCAGCGCACCCACCATGTCCGCCAATCCGCCTGTTTTCGAGTACGGATAGACTTCGCTGCTGGCGAGCAAAATGTTCATTTAAGATCGACCCCGCGTTTCAACACGTTCCCTCAAGGTGAGATTTTCTCGGTCTTCAAATACGGCTGCAATGGCACCGGAATTCGGACACTTCCGTCCGGTTGCTGGTGTGCTTCAATCAGCGCCACAAACAATCTGGCCAGCGCCGTACCGCTGCCGTTCAGGATATGGGGGAATTTGTTCTCGCCGCCTTCCGTCTTGAAGCGCAGATTCATCCGGCGCGCCTGGAAATCTTCGCAGTTCGAGCAGCTCGAAACCTCCAGGTAACTCCCCTGCCCCGGCGCCCAAACCTCGATGTCGTATGTCTTCGCGCTGCCGAAACCCATATCGCCCGTGCACAGCATGATGACGCGATAATGCAGGCCGAGCAATTGCAGGACTTTCTCCGCGTTCGCGACCATTTTTTCCAGTTCATCATAGCCGTTTTCCGGCTTCACGATCTTAATCAACTCCACTTTGTCGAACTGGTGTACGCGAATCATTCCGCGCGTGCCCACACCCGCCGCCCCCGCTTCTCCGCGGAAACACGGCGTATAGGCGCAATAACGGACCGGCAGATTCTTTTCCGGCAGAATTTCCTCGCGATGGATATTGGCCACCGGCGTTTCCGCCGTAGGCACCAGATAAAGCTTCCCGAGCTTCTCCTTATCATCGCCCTCAGCCACACCATAATACTGATCCTTGAACTTTGGAAACTGGCCAACGCCTTCCAGGCATTGCGGCCCGACCATGAACGGCGGCGATACTTCCGTGTAGCCATGCTCGCCCACATGTAAATCCAGCAGGAATTGAATTAACGCCCGCTCCAGCCGCGCACCCCAATTCGTATAGAGCAAAAACCCGCTGCCCGAGAGCTTGGCCGCCCGCGCAAAATCCACCAGCTTCAGACTCTCGCAAAGCTCGACATGCGATTTCGGTTTGAACGAAAAGTTCGGCTTCTCGCCATGCACGCGTATAACCGGGTTGTCCTCGGCCGTCTTCCCGATCTTGACCGATTCATGCGGCAGGTTTGGCAATTGCAGCATCAGCGAATCGCGCTCCGCGTCAATGTCCGCCACCTGCTTATCCAGCGCGGAGATTTTATCGCCCATTTCACGCGTTTCCTTCTTCTTCGCCTCGGCTTCCTCGGTCTTCTTCTGGCCCATCAAAGCCCCGATTTCCTTGGAAACCTTGTTCCTGACCGCCTTGAGATTTTCGACTTCCTTGAGGATTTGCCGGCGCTTTTCGTCCAATGTGAGCACGTCCCCTACCCTGGCCTCATCCCCTGCCCCGCGGGTGGCGAGGCGTTCCTTCACAAAATCGGGCTTTTCCCGAATCAATTTGATGTCAAGCATGGCGCAAATTATTAGAAATAAACATGCCAGCGGCAAGGCGGAAGGCCAAAAACATGGCTACCAAAGCTCAAAGAACACCAACAACCAACCTCCAGAGAACATCCAATAACCAAAATTGGACCTTGGAGCTTGGGGTTTGGAACTTCACCACCCCCTCCCCCCTCCCCAGGGTCTTGGAACGGTTTGGAAAGGTTTGGACAGCATTGGAGAGGCCTGAGGATTTTTGGATTCCCGCGTCCGATTTTAACCACCACGACGCCAAGGCCACCAGGTTTTCCGGTATGGCTGCGCTCCCGCGCAGCCGTTTCCCCCCGAAAAAAATAATTTTTTTTCCAAAAACCCTTTAATAGGCTTGGGTAGCCTTTAATAGCCTTGAATAGTCTTGGGAAGCCTTGAATGACCCTGCCTCCCGTAGCGGCAATCTAAATGGTGGGGCGCTGCTGCCAGGCACACTTTCCGCGAGCCGAGGCAGGCGTGGCGCTGCGATGTCCGCGCTTGTCACACGTCACTCATCACCCGTCACTTCCGTATATGTCAAAGAACCCGCCTTCGTCCCGAAAGCTGGGACTACGGCGCGGCAAGCCTTTCAAACGCGCGCGAGGCGCTGGCTTACCACGCGGGAATTTTAACAGAAGAAGGAGAAAATCGTTAGTTCGTCACTACCCCTATTTTACGTGCACTGGTAAGGATTGACTCGCTCGCGCCCGCTCGCTCGGTCGCGATGCGACCTCTGTTCCGACAGGGCGGAACAGATTCCTCTCGCCGTTTCCCAAACGGCTTGAGTGTTCGTCACTACCCCTATTTGATGGCATCGATTGACTCGCTCGCTCGGTCGCTGTGCAATCTACGTTCCGGTGGGGTGGAACCACGTGGAACGTGGTAAACATATTCCTTTCGCCGCTTCCCAAGCGACTTCCGCCTTCACCAAGGTTTCGGCGGACATGCAAGTGTTCGTCACTACCCCTAAATGATTAAACACGAAACGCAGGAAGGTTCGTTACGACAAAACATTTTTGATCATTTGCGCAAATAAAATAGATGACTGATAGAGCGCCTCATCCTAAGTCTAGCTGTCCGAGTAACATTTCCCACCTTCTATTAGTCATAAGAACGTTTCGAAAATGTCACATTAAAAATTAGTAATTTTTGCTCTAATATAAATATAGGATGAAGAAAAAATTTAAAAGGGCACAGGCATTCACATTAATCGAGTTACTGGTCGTCATCGCCATCATTGCCATCCTGGCGGCTATGTTGATGCCGGTTTTGTCGTCGGCAGAGGAAAGGGCCAGAATGATCCAATGCGTCAACACGGGGCGCCAGTGGGCGTTGTCGTTTCACATGTATTGCGATGATAACAATAACTACGTGCCGGAAGAGGGCGATACCCAGGAACCCATCAACTACAACGCAGCAGGCTCACCGGGCAGCACGGACAATTACGATTTGGCGTGGTATAATATCATTTCCCCTGAAATTGGCAGCCCTCCTATGATCAATCTCTATGGGCTGAATTTGCATCCATCCACCCCGCCGTTACCTGGCAGCCACAGTCTTTTTTCCTGTCCAAGTGCTCCTGCGCCTTTGAAGAGCCTTGGTTACCAGAACCCCCTAACCATCAAGATGGCATTCTTCATGTACGGTGAGAATGCACGGCTGTGTGTCAACTGGAGCACCCGCCATACTCCGACCGGCCAGCCAACAGGCATCCTGCAGACAAAGTTAAGCAATATCGTAAAACCGTCCCAGACAGTTTTTTTGGCGGAAGTGGATCCCAACCAGGGCACGCCTTCCAGCCCACCTCCGGTGTCTGCTTCCAACGTAACTGCTTTTTATTCAATCGGCCGGCACATGCACAATACCATGGGTGATTTGACGCTGTGCGATGGCAGCGCCGTTTCTGTCCGCACCAACCTGTTCTGGGAAACGCAAGGCATGGCCGATGGAAACCCGAACAACACGGGGGCGACTGAGTGGGGGGCAGACCGGACTTACTACTGGTATCCTTCGCCGCAGACACCGAACTGAAACAATTTGTGACGGCAACGTAACCATACAAGATTTATTTTTCAGTAAACTACCGACTAAGCGACAGAATCTATCTATAACCAAGGAAACCTATGAAGTCACTTATCAAAAACATATTGTCTAGAAAAAAGCACGCATGGAGCCATCCGGGCTGACTGAGAAATTCCACGACCCGAACGAATTGGTCAACGTTATGACTTTGATCGGCTGGCTGATGGTAATGG
>Ga0206816_1149_pt1 | contig 17342 bp, 22 predicted proteins | sample Alteio_BWOrgCont_88_FD_152866 | JGI IMG/M metagenome (GOLD analysis project Ga0206816, IMG submission 152866) | Enriched cells from forest soil in Barre Woods Harvard Forest LTER site, Petersham, Massachusetts, United States -... | ecosystem: Environmental > Terrestrial > Soil > Temperate forest >... | reverse complement strand
CACCGTCGTCTTATACGAACCATGTCCGATGCTGCCATACGACAATCTGCCCGGGGAAGAGCCGACCGCGTTTTGGAGTTTGTTCAATGTTGCGTTTGACCACCGCGCCCCTGGGGTGTTTCAGGATCAATTTAACCCGCTCAACTTCAGTAACTGGAACTCTCAGGATGGGAATGTCAGCCATCTTACCGATTACAACGCCGATAACGTCGCTATGGCCAGGCACGCATTTTCCAGCGCCTTTCGTTCGAGCGCGCAGGAAGCGGCACTGGAGTTGGACCTGCCCGTCCTGGAGTGGCTGCGCGAGCAGCCGGGGTTCCCGGCCAATTTTCTCTGGAACTCGTTCGACAGGGTCGGAGAGCGAAGCGTCTCGCCGCTCGATCCGTCATACCGGTCGGACGAGCGTTCCTGGTGGAACGAGCAGTCAGAAAGCAGTGCCCTCCGCTATGGCCTGCACTTGTTCCGCAGGGATCCGTATGCGTATTTCGGCTGGAGGATTAAGGACCGGGGACATGTGTGGCTGCTCGGGGACGCGCGGTATTATTACCGGATTTTCGGCGGCCAACGTGTCGAGCTGGCCCTTTCCACGCCGGTCGTGGACGGCCTTTCCATCGAATTTGGCACGTTCTATGATTTCGGAATGCACCAGGGGGAAAAGAAAGCGGTCCTCAAGCTGCTCAAAACCTTCAAGTCCGGTTGCGCCCTGCAAGTGGCTTTGGAAGCGCGGCAACAGCCGAGGTTGACTGCCAGCATCACCATGCCGTGGTGATGAAAACGAACGGCGACGAGTTCTCAATAGCCGGATTTGGCAAGTTATTTTTCTGCGGCCATGATTGATCTCATGAAAGCCATGGTAGGGTAACACCCCATAGCGATGCACGCCACATAGGCTTATTCTCGGGTTTCAAATACGAAACGCCTCAAAAAAACATAACAACTCGAAAGCGAAAAACTACAATGAAAGAAATCCCTTTAACTCCGGCTTCGCGAAATGGCGCGATGCGAATTCCCATGGTTCTCGGCTTTGCCTTCGCGTTGACGTTCCTGCACCTCAATGCCAGCGCACTGGAAATAATCCCTGGAACGGCCAGCTATGATGCGTTTTTGGATCACTCTACTATCACCAGCACTGACCCAACAGTTATTACCGGGAGCCTTGGGTTGACTCTCCATCGAACGGTGACTGACGGTCCAATGGTCATTGGGTTGTATGCTGTTGACGATGCGCCTGCCTTTCTGGCCCAAAACGACTGGACAACGGCGGGGTTGTCTTGGACGACAATACCATTCCGCCGCCACCATCCGGAGGGGCCGGCTTCGTCGGTGCCGGATACTGGCAGTACCCTTCTGCTGCTCGCCTTTGCACTGGCGACTATTTTTGCCTTTAAACGGCCGTTCCCTGTATTGCCCGGCAAAGCTGATCTCATCAAATCATAGTAGGGTAATACCCCATAGCCGCCGCGAACCTCCGCGCACACAATGATACAATGAGAAAAAAACGGCCTGTGGTTGGCGCTGGCGGACAGACGCGCATTAGGCAGGCGGAAGCGCGTGCCGAGCAGGCGGAAACGCGTACGGAGCAAGCCAAAACCCGGGCTGAATCGGCGGAAACGCGTACGGAGCAGGCCGAAAGCCGGACGGATTTGGCGAAAACGCGTACGGAACAGGCCGAAAGCCGGACCGAGCAGGCCGAGTCGGCCCTCCAAAATTTAGTTCACCACGTCGTTGATCAGCGTTCGGAAATCTCTGCGCAACCGATAAAAAATATTTCCCCGCCTGAAATCGCCGATTGGACAATCCCGCTCCAAAGGCTGACCATCCGACAGCGCGAAATCCTTCAACTCATCGCGGAAGGCCAGAACACCAAGCAGATCGGGGACATCCTGAAAGTCAGTCCCAAGACCGTCGAATACCATCGCATGAAATTGATGTCCCGCCTGAACCGGCATGATGTTCCAGGCCTGGTGCGATTCGCTTTGAGGGCCGGACTGATTCCGCCGGGAAGTTGAGTGAGGGCTGATCCTTATGGCAAAATCCGCTGGTCAACCTGGCGCCATATTTTTTATGGGTGAATGTTTTCAAGGAACTTCCTGCGTGCGATAGAAGCATATCGGGTAATTCGCCGTGTTTGTGTCGGTAAAAACGAACGTGCCGCCGGCTCCTACCGTCATCGTGCCAATGGCTGTCCACACCTTGAAATCCTTTGTTGCCAGAATTTCATTGGTCTGGCCGATTGGGCCGGTCACTGTCAATGTGAACATTCCGGCGGGTGCGGCGCGAATTTGCAATCTGGTGAGTGTCGCTGGCAGCGCATAGTTGGTTTGACTCGAGTAGACACTTTGGAGCCCAAGTGAATTATATGTCGTGGCTGCGAAATAGTAAGTCATGCCTCCTGTCAGGCCGGAAATGGTTGCGTTTGTCGCGTTTCCGACATTAACCATCTGGGGGTAGATGCCGTTCGTCACGCCATAGTAAATATTGTAGCCGGCAGTATCGGGGCTGAGGCTCGGAGTCCAGGCTAGGGTGACGCTGGTTGCCGCTTGAGCCGGATAATGAAGCGAGGCGATGAGCAGGATGCTTCCGAGAACTATTGCGGGTCTCATGATTCGAGAGGACATGCCCAATACGTTGCCGGCGCAACCGGCGATTTGTTCAAAGATTGTTTGCATAAGTAATTGATACCGCTCACTGGGCCTCGCCGCGACTAGGGGGTTCCCTGCCGTCGCAGGGAGAAACCTTGGTTTTAATTGTGGAGCAGGGAGCAGAAAAGATGAATCTGTGAGCAGTGCGCCGTTCGGAAGTTTCCAGCGCAATCATATTCCTCTCGTTCTGGAATCAGGTTTTTAAAATCTTCTGATAGGGTAACACCCCATAGCTCCAGCGTGTTTACTGGACTACTATCATACCATGAAAAATAAAAAATATTTCTTAAGAACGAACAACGTTGGGTTCGTATTGAGTGCTGCGCTCCTGGTGGCGCTGGCCGAAGGTGTCAGTTCCGCCAATGGCCAGGGCGCCGGAATAACGATCACGCCTCCCGTCGTGGCGGCCGCGCCTCCTGTGGTGGTGCAGGACAACTACGTTTATTACCCCAGCTATGGCATCTATTACAACAGCGGGCGGCATCAATACGCTTATTTGCAAGGCGGCGCGTGGGTTAATGCGTCGGCGCCAGGTGGCGTTTCGGTTGATGTGCTGCGGGCTTCACCGTCGGTGAACATGGATTTTCATGACTCCCCGGCCAACCATCACGATGCCACGGTTCGGCAGTATCCCAAAAACTGGAAGCCTTCCGGCGTGCATCAAGACAAGAAGGAAAATTCAAAGGGGGGTCCGCCGGATGACAAAGGAAAACAGTCGGGGCAACCGAACGTCAGCATTTCCCCGAAGACGATTCCAACGGAAGTCTTTGCGAATCGGAGCGACTCGCCCATTGCCAATACCAACGCGGCCAGCACCACAGTGGCCATGCCGGCGAATGACGCACCTGCTCCGCCCACGAATCTGAGGATGGTTTCGGGGCAATAAGCTTTTAGTCGGCGGTTTTCAAACTCGTCTTCTGGAGAAGCAATGACTTTCTGGTCAGTTCCATTCTCTTGTCGCGCACCGCCCTGTATGAGATCATGCATTGAATCAAAAAGAGTTCCTTCATTAAATGTAAATGAATAACTTGCTTCAGAGAATCCGAAGAAAAATCCGACTCCATGCGCCGTTGTTCGAAACGCCGAATGGCTCCAAACGCGGTTCGAATGTCCTGTCAGCCATTATCACGGACGTTCCGCGATTTTGATTCCTTTGCAGGGCGGCGGCTCCATGTAGAATGTCCGAAGCGCGGCGCGACCGGCTTTGACACGTCCAAAGTGATTTCCTAAGCTTCCGGCATGGCAAAAACGGCTGTTTCTAGAATGCCTGTCACCACACCGGCACCCGCTACACATCGGCATAAACCCTTTGCGCTGGTTGACCCCTGCGTCATTTCCGGCGACGCCCCGCGCGAAATCGAATCATTCTTCAAACGCAGTCACAAAGTCATCGTCGCCCTCACCGTAAAGGAAATCCTCGGCGAACAAATTGCGAAGAAGCTGGTTTAATTGTGTGAGGCATCCGGCAACGGTTTGAGGCTGTGCCACGTTCTCGACATTATGAAGGCGTACGTTGAAATCCGAATTCATTTGAATCCGAATGACAGAGAAACCTTGCATGATGCGCTCGGCCATTTCACTCGCGACACAAACCACTGGATTTTCCCCAAAAAGGAATCAGAAACCTACCAGGAGCACACGGGATCCGAGGCTGGTTACGTAATCTGCGATGCCGTTGACGGTCACGAAAGTGCGCTTGTCGCTATCGCAAGCCAACAGCCAAAACTGCCCAACATTTTTTATGTTCCAAATATCGTGCCTCGGAATTGCTTTCTTCTCACGGTTGAGCAATACAATGCTATCGGTTTGGCCTTCGCAAGTGATTTTGGGAATTGGCTCCGCGCGTGTTCACTCAAAGGAAATGTCCATTGTTCCAACCCCGAAAAGACACTGACAGATATTATAACTGCAGAAAAATGCCGGAGGTTTTTTGAGCGCTACCTAAACTGCCCAAGTTGGAATCCATCATCCATTCGGATACGCCCATCAGATATTGAAAAATTGGATGTATTCATCTGTGCCCTAATCAGATATGGCGCAAAGGTCAGTCTGGATGAGATCGAAAAATATTTGATCGAAGATCAGAAGTGGAAGACGACGGATGCGGCTTGCTGTCATGGCTCAACCAGGTGCCCGTCGTCCAAACCGTGCTGGCGCGGGATTTCGGTGGCTCGGCCATAACCAAACAAAATCTCTATGAATGGCGCATTGGTGGCTTTGCAGCCTGGCAGGCGCGGCGGGAAACTCTTGCGCAGGCGCGCGAACTGATGAGTGAGGCCGCTGAACTGACCGTGGCTACCGAAGGTAAGTTGACCGACCATCTGGCCACGGTGGCTGCGGCGCGTTACGCCTCGCCATGGTAGGCTGGAACGGCGAGGTGACGGAGGAACTCCGCCGCAAGCTCCGTGCTTTGCGCGGCCTCTGCCAGGACATCGTGGAATTGCGCCGCGGCGACCATAGCGGCGCGCGCCTGAAAATGGAGCAGGAAAGGCTGGAGCGCGAGCGCGAAAAGTCCGAGGAGGAGGTCATTGCCCATTTCCAGCGTTGGATAAAAAACCCGGCCGTGCGCGATTTGATTCACTCTGATGGACTCGGCGACGATGAAAAGCAGGCGCGGATGCGTGAGGTTTTCGGGCTTCCACCCAAACCACCGGGCACGCCAAACAGTGCTGCCGGGTAAAACCAGGTAAAACTAAGTAAAACCAAAATGAATTCGAAAATAAAAATCATGCGGTCCTCGACCCCCGTGGGCTCGAGGCTGTGGAATGAATTACGGTAGGGTAACACCCCATAGCCCCTTTCGGTGTTCCCGCTTAAGCTCAAATCATGAATACTAGAACGCCCGTCCAAATCGGAGGCACTATATGTCGCTGATATCTCTCGTCATCACCCTCGTCGTCATTGGCGTGCTGCTTTGGCTCATCAACACCTATATTCCGATGGATGGAAAGATTAAATCAATCCTCAACGCCGTCGTCGTCATTTGCGTCGTGGTCTGGCTCTTGTTTGCCTTCGGCATTCTCAATCATAGCGGAGACATCCGCGTCCCGCAGGTGCACTAACCATCTTCGTAATACCACCAATAAACAAATTTATGAACAAACAAAAAGAATCAACCGGCGGTGACCTGAGCGCACTCGCCGAAGACGCGCGCGCTCTTATGGCCGCCACCGCCGACGTGGCCGGAGAAAAAGTCAGTGAAGCCCGCAAGCGTCTCGCCGTCGCCCTGGAACGTGGAAAGGAAATCGCGGGCGATGTGCGCGACAAAGCCGTTGAAGGCGCTAAATTGGTTGACCAAAAGGTCCGCGAAAACCCTTATCAAGCTATTGCCATTGGCATCGGAGTTGGGGTTCTCATCGGCTATTTCGTCGGCCGCCGGTGTTCCCGCAACTCGGACTGATTTCGATATCGAAGTACTTATTGTCCGTTTCAGACAATCGGTAGCCATTGGCTTGAATCGTGTTATGTTGGAAGTACGAAAAGGATGTTGCCCGTTTCTAATATTCGCAAAATCGCCTTTCTCGGTGATTATTTGCCGCGAAAATGCGGCATCGCCACGTTCACGACCGATTTGTGCCGCGCCGTCGCCGCGGAATTTCCGGCGATTCAATGCCTAGTCGTCCCCGTCAATGATATCGCCGGAGGTTATGAATACCCGCCGGAGGTGCGCTTTGAAATTGAGGAGCAGGACCTCACGTCTTATCTGCGCGCGTCGGACTTTCTGAATATCACCGACGTGGATGTGGTTTGCGTGGAACACGAATTCGGCATTTTTGGAGGCACGGCCGGCAGCCATGTGCTCGCGCTGTTGCGTGAATTGCGAATGCCGATTGTCACCACCCTGCATACGGTCTTGCGTGAACCAAACATCGAGCAACGGCGCGTGATGCGCGATTTGATCCGGCTTTCCACCCGGCTGGTGGTGATGAGTGAACGAGGCCGGGAATTTCTCCGCGACGTTTATCAGGCCCCGATGGAAAAGGTCGATCTGATTCCGCACGGCATCTCCGATATGCCTTTCGCGGACCCCAATTATTTCAAGGACGAATTTGGCGTCGCGGGCAAACAGGTTCTGCTCACCTTCGGTTTGCTGTCGCCGAACAAAGGCATCGAGTTCGCGTTGCATGCGCTGCCCGACATCATTAAAGAATTTCCCAACGTCGTTTATATCGTGCTGGGCCAAACCCATCCGAATCTATTGCGCGACGAAGGCGAAGCTTACCGCTTGAGCCTGGAACGGCTCGCGAAAGACCTCCACGTGCAAAAACACGTCGTGTTTTTTAACCGCTTTGTCGAACTGGTAGAATTGATGCGGTTTATCGGCGCGGCGGATATTTATCTCACGCCGTATCTCACCGAGTCGCAAATCACTTCAGGCACGTTGGCTTATGCGTTTGGCGCGGGAAACGCCGTCGTGTCCACGCCCTATTGGCATGCGGCGGAATTATTGACCGAGGAGCGCGGCAAACTTGTTCCCTTCCGCGACGCCAAAGCCATTGCCGTAGCTGTCGTGGAATTGTTGCGGGACGAGCCGTTGCGCCATTCGATGCGCAAGAACGCCTACAAGCTCGGACGCGACATGATCTGGAGTCGCGTGGCGCAACTCTACGCCAAGTCGTTTGAGCAGGCGCGGCAGGATCACAATTTTCTCGGTCGAAAATCTTCTCCCATCAAGACGCTCGACGAACAACCCGGACAGTTGCCGGAATTGAAACTGGATCACCTGTTTCGCATGAGCGATTCCACCGGTATCTTTCAGCACGCCAGCTTCACCGTTCCAAATTTTTCCGAAGGTTACTGCACCGACGATAACGCCCGCGCGCTGGTGCTCACGTTGATGTTACGAAAGTTGGGTCTTGGTTCGCGCCAACTGGCTGCCCAGGCCGCCTCCTATGCCGCCTTTCTTAACCACGCCTTTGACCGTCAAACCAATCGTTTCCGCAACTTCATGAGTTTTGACCGGCGCTGGCTGGAAGAAGGTGTGGGTTCAGAAGATTGCCAGGGTCACGCGCTCTGGGCGCTGGGAAAGTGCGTCTCGCAAACCAGTCAGGGCAGTTTTCAGGCGCTCGCGGCGCAACTGTTCGAGCAGGCGCTGCCTGTGGCCGCTGAATTTGCCTCGCCGCGCGCCTGGGCCTCTACGTTGATCGGCATTGATGAATACCTGCGCCGGTTGGGCGGTGACCGCCGTGCGAGCCAGATCCGCGAATCGCTCACGGCCAAACTCCTGCAACGCTATGCCGATGCTGCGACGGACGAATGGCACTGGTTTGAAGATGTCGTCTCCTATGCCAATGCGAAACTCCCGCATGCCCTGATTCTCAGTGGGCGCAGCCTGAATAATAGCACCATGCTGGAACTTGGCCTGAAAACCCTGCGCTGGCTGACAAAGATCCAGACTTCGGAGGCCGGGTCATTTCGTCCGGTCGGGTCAAACGGTTTTTTCCCGCGCGGGAAGGAACGGGCCATGTTTGATCAGCAACCCATCGAGGCCCAGGCCACCATTTCCGCCTGCATCGAAGCGTATCAGGCCACCAACGACACGGCCTGGATTGTCGAAGCGCGCCGGGTATTCGAATGGTTTCTCGGTCGAAACGATCTCGGCCTCGCGCTGTACGATCCCGGCACCGGCGGTTGTCGTGACGGCTTGCACATGGACCGGTTGAGCCAAAACGAGGGCGCCGAATCCACCCTGGCCTTCCTGCTGTCGCTCGCAGAAATGCGCGCGCTGCAAAATTCGCTGACCAGCTTCGTGGAACCCGATGGTAAATAAACGCCAGGCGTTTGCCTCAACAATTTATGACTACCGCTATCCCAACGCAGTCCCTGGTCAAACGCATCGGCCCAACTTTGGTCGCGGATCGTTCGCGCGTGTTGATGCGCCCGTTCCATCCTTCCACGGACAGCATCGCGCGGCGAATTGTCGCGCACGTTATGGCGTTGTCGGAAGACGAAGCGGTCGCGCTGCTGGGCCGCGTGCTGGGCGAGTTTGCCAACCGGCACGAACGGGTTGACGCTTTCTTACGAGACCGCTTCGAACAGGTAAAGAGCTACCTCGAACCCGGCACGCGCTTATCAGACAAACGTAAAATGCTCATTGGCGCTTACTTCACGAACGAATATTCGGTGGAGTCGGCCGCGCTGTTCAACCCCTCCATCGTCCCGCATCCCGATCAAAGCGGATTACCGGAGGGAGCCCTGCGTTTCATCTTGAGCTTGCGGGCCACGGGCGAAGGACACATTTCCTCTATTACCTTCCGCACCGGCACCATCAGTGACCGGGGGGACGTTGCCCTCACCCCGCCCGTCCCGTTTGTGATGGGGCCGGAACGCAGGCCTGATGTCGCTTATGCCAAAGGATTGTTTGCTAATAAGCTGATCGGGGCGGGCGTCCAGAACGACTTTTGCCGTCGTGTGCTGGACAAGCTTCATGAAGATTTCACCCTGAAACAACTGCACGCGGTTTTGCATGCGTCAGGTCTTACGGACATCTCAGACGTCAAGGCCGCCCGCGCGGCCCGCCGCATCCTCTCACTGGCGGAAACCGATCATGAAGTGAATTTCGCCCCGGACAGCCAGCTTTCGCAGCGTATCCTTTTTCCCTCCTCGCCCAGCCAAAGCAACGGCATCGAAGACGCGCGCTTCGTCCGCTTCCGTAATAATAACGGCAGTTTCAAATATTACGCGACTTATACGGCCTACGACGGCAAGATCACCCTGCCGCAACTGCTGGAGACGGCAGACTTTTTACATTTCAAGTTCTGCATGCTCAATGGCCCCGCCGTGCAGAACAAAGGCATGGCCCTGTTCCCCCGCCAGGTCAACGGGCAATATGTGATGCTCTCGCGCCAGGATGACGAAAACGTTTTGATCATGTTCTCCCATAACCTTCATCTTTGGTCCGATCCGAAACTATTGCTGCTTCCGGCGCAACCATGGGAATTCTTCAAGCTCGGCAATTGCGGTTCCCCCATCGAAACTGAAGCCGGCTGGCTCGTGTTAAGCCATGGCGTGGGCGCGATGCGGAAGTATTGTCTCGGCGCGTTCCTGCTCGACCTGAATGACCCGACCCGGGTCATCCGCCGGCTGCGCGAACCGTTGTTGTCTCCCAATGCAGAGGAGCGTGAAGGCTATGTGCCAAATGTCGTTTATACCTGCGGCGCCTTGCTGCATGGGCGCGAACTAATCATTCCCTACGCGATGAGCGATTCCGCCACCAGTTTCGCCACTGTTTCCCTGGATAAATTGCTGGCCGCAATGGAGTGAGATGTCCGGGATAGTGTGCATGCTTTGTTAGGGTTACACCCCATGGTGAACACTCCGTTGCTAGCCCATAATTTGCTTATGAAAAATAATGAATTTCCCCAGGATCAAAAACCGGCCGGCGCCTTGCGGCCAATTCCCGTGCTGGGCCCCAGCCAAAACGAAACTAATTTTACGCCCTCGCCGGATGAAGTGGCCAGAAAGGCTTACTTCACTTACGTCAACCAGGGCTCGCCCCAGGGGCGCGAGGTGCAACACTGGCTGCAGGCCGAAGCGGAATTAATCCAGGAACGCAACCTTACTCGGGGTCATCGTCCTTACAACTGGGACATGAAATAAATTTTAAAACAATTCGCAGGGAACGCAGTAACGCGGAATCGCAAAATAAAAGACTATGTTCGCCATATTCTACCTGCTGTTTGTTGGTTGCCTGGGTTTCCTCCTTTTTTGCGCGGATTTGATCCGATGGCCGATCTCCAGGTTTCGGCTTCCTCGTGCGCAACAGTTGTTAAATATCAGAATTCCGGAAACTTTGGCTTCTTCTGCCCATATGCAGGCGCTTGCTTCCATTCCCGGGCAAGTCGGTTGATACGGCAAATAGATTCCTTCGTGCCTGGATGGAAAATAAAGGATGGGGTGAATACCCCATAGTGCCCGCCCCATCGCGGGGATTATCTTGCTGGTATAGATGCACCTCCTATTGGCAAGGCGGTAAAACCATCAGCAAAAAGATTTAAAATGTATATATACAAATGTCCCCACTGTGGCATTAAACTCCGTAATTTCCTTTACGCTTATGAATGTCCTCATTGCCACGAGGAATTAAAACACAATACCAGACCATTGGTTTCGGTCTTAAAGCCGGATTCGCAAAAAACGAAATCATGGCCGGCGCGACTTTTTTTCCACATCGTGCGCTTTGTGGAGAGTTGAATTTGAATGAACACTCTGAAATTCATCTGCCTGGCCGTTGCCCAATTCGCCAAACAAATCTTGTTGCTGCCTCGATCCATCGCGCTGGCTGTTAAACAAAAGCGGCAAGGCATGGCCCGGAACAAATCCGAAGCCGAACGGCTCGACCGGATACGCAACCCGGATAAATATCTGGGAAAGTCGTAGGACGCTCTTATGGGAAACAAAATATATGTTGAAAACATCGCCCCGGCCACGACGGAAAACGAGTTGAAAGAACTCTTTTCCGCTTATGGCAATGTCGCAGAGGTAAATATCGTGTTTGATCGCACTCATCAAAAGCCCCGCGGTTTCGGCTTCATAACCATGGTCACCCCTGAAGGCGCGCGCGCCGCTATTCAAGCTCTTCATGGAAGCCGGCTGGCTGAATACCCTCTCTCCTTAACCGAGGTGAGTACAGGCAAACAGTACACCGGCCTGGCAAAAGTGGCTCCCAAGGGCGCCTTGTGATTTTCCATGATACGCAACTGCAAAAATGCTATGCCGCCCATCTTGGCAAAGTTGGCACAGCCTTGGGCGACTTGGGTCCAGTCTATGCTCTCATTGCCACCCACAATTGGTTTGCCATGCTCGAAGGAGCTCATTCTGCCAGAGTCCACGAAACCATTGAGTGCCTTCTCTCAGACCAAATGCGCCCGGCCTTGCGCCGCTGGTATGGGCGCTCCGTTGTTGAGATGGATCCCATTGCAGTTGAATTTAGAAATCAATTGAGTCGTTTGGCGGGGGAGCGGCTCGAAGGCATGCCCGAAATCCCCGTTGACCCATCCTGAACGCTATATCTTCAAGCGTTCGTAAAATGAAAGAGCCTATATGCGTCGGTAGCCAAACGTTTCAAGATCATCGGCACCGGCAAGATACTGTTCCGGGGCGCGCTCCATTGTCATTTCAAGTTACTACCTGGCGCCGCGCACAGTTGACGTCATCAGTATTGTCCTTCATCGTTGGCTGGAGCGTTTGAAGAAATTGCTCTAACCTTGCAACGATGACGGGACCCCTTCCAGCGGCGGCGCGCGTTCCCGAAACTCATTGGCTGACGCGGTTCTTAATCCTGCGCCTGCTGGGCGCGGTTTATGCCGTCGCCTTTCTTTCCACCGCCACCCAGATTCTTCCGCTCATCGGCTCGCATGGTCTCCTGCCCGTGAATTCTTTTTTGACGAGGGTGGGCGATTTCTACGGTTCAGATGCGGACGGGTTCATTGAACTGCCGTCATTGTTTTGGTTTATGCATTCGGACGCCATCCTGGTCATTACCGCGTGGATAGGCTTCATCCTGTCCTGTGTCGTAGCCGCCGGTTACGCCAATGCCATTGTCATGGCCGCGTTGTGGTTCCTTTATATGTCATTCGTGCATGTCGGCCAGGATTGGTACGGCTACGGCTGGGAAATCCAACTGCTCGAAACCGGCTTCCTCGCCATCTTTCTTTGCCCACTCTACGATGGCCGGCCTTTTCCCAAATGCCAGCCGCCGCTCGTCATCATCTGGCTCTTTCGCTGGCTGATTTTCCGCGTCATGTTCGGCGCGGCCCTCATCAAGCTCCGCGGCGATTCCTGCTGGCGCGACCTCACCGCCCTTTACTATCACTTTGAAACCCAGCCTATTCCCGGGCCCCTGAGCCGCGCCTTTAGTTTTCTGCCCCATTGGGAGCTCAAGATCGGCGTGCTGTTCAATTTTCTCGCTGAACTCGTCATGCCCCTGTTCGCCTTTTATCCGCGCCTCGCCCGTTATATTGCCGGGGTCATTATGATTTTATTTCAAATCACCCTTATCCTCAGCGGCAACCTTTCCTTCCTGAACTGGCTGACCATCATTCCGGCCCTGGCCTGTTTCGACGACCAATTCTGGTCCAAAATTTTACCAAAGCCGTTGGTCCAGCGCGCGACCACCGCCGCTGCGACTGCCTCCTCCAGCCGCCAAATGCGCCGCGTGGCCTGGGGTGTAGCGGGCATCATCGCCTTTTTAAGCATCTGGCCCGTCACCAACATGATTTCCTCCAGACAAATCATGAATACCTCCTTTGACCCCCTCAACCTGGTAAACACCTATGGCGCGTTCGGTTCCGTCGGCAAAGTACGCTATAACGTCGTGTTTCAAGGCACCGAAGCCGCGACTCCCGACGACCATGCCCAATGGCGCGAGTATCCTTACCTTGCGCTGCCCGTCGCGCTGGACAAACGGCCGCCCCAAATCGCTCCCTACCAGCCCCGGCTCGACTGGCAAATGTGGTTTGCTGCCATGAATACGCCCAATGAATACCGGTGGACGTTGCACCTGGTGTGGAAGCTCCTGCATAACGACCCCGGCGCCTTAAGCCTGTTTGCCGGCAACCCCTTTCCCGATAAACCCCCGCGCTATATCCGCGCCGTCCTGTATACCTATGCCTTCGCCCCACCCGGAAATCCGGCCCATTTATGGTGGACTCGCCAGCAACTCAGCCTCTGGCTGCCGCCCCTGTCCACCGATGACCCGGGCTTCACCGCTGCCCTCGACCAGGCCGGCTGGCTCGATACCACCAACGCTTCCGGCCAATAATATCCGTCCATATCAGGCAATTTTTCAATTTCGCCGGTTACCCGCTCCCTAAATCTGACAAGAAACATAATTCGGCTTAAAGAAAGGTTGAAAATTATTCACAACCGGACGAGAATCAGGAAATGAAAAGCATAACCGCCCGGACAGGTTTGCTCTTTATATCAACCGGGCTGGTTTTGTGTGTTTCAGGCTGTGCATCGCATCCTTTGTCTGCACAACAGGTTGATTATCCGGCAGATAAAGTGGATGCCCATGGATTGTTCGTTGAAAATTGCATCATTTGCCATGGCCGTAACGGTCGTACCCATACATTTCACGGTTGGGTTGTAGGCGCGCAGAATTTGACCGATAATATATGGCAGGCAGAGACTTCCGACGCGGAGATCCTGCATGCCATCAAAACCGGACCGGGCGTGATGCCCGCTTTCGGGAAGAAATTGTCCGGGACGGAGATCCAGGCGCTGGCGATTTATGTGCGTTCGTTCAAACAAACAAATTAGCAATTTTATCCTTGCTAATAATAGGGAAAGATTAAATATCAGTGGAAACGGTTTTTTACTGGCACTTACGAGGGAACTATGAGTCAACAAAAACCTGTCATTAGAACGGAAAAGGCCAAGCAGCTTCGGGAAATGCGGCGCCGCTTGGAATGGACCCAGCAACAAATGGCCGAAGCCCTCGGCCTGGATCCCTCCTACCTGTCCCAGCTCGAAAACGGCCGGCGCAAACTCGATGACTGGTATTTGAAGAAGGCCGGCGAATTCGAAAAGACCAAGACCACCAATATTTTTGGCACCGTCACCCCCGAATCCTATTCCCTCCAATTCACCGCCGAATCCTGCGTCTCCTATCTGCGGCAATTCCTCGCCACCTGCAAGGAACCCGCCAAGGTCATCTGGACCTATGTGGAACTCCAGGAACATTTCCCCATGGATAAATGGACGGCCCAGCAGGACCATGAAGACCTCAATTCAACCCTGCCTTCCGTCGCGCCAGTACCGGCACCGAAGTCGGCCGTGGAGCTTGAGCCGCGCGACCGTTCGAAGCCATAATCGCCGCGCTGATCTTTAACTGCTTGGCCCACCGCTTGAGCTTGTGGGCCACTTCAAATCGTTTGGCCGCCGGCCATAGTGCGGCGATTTCCTGTAACTCCGGCTCCAGCGTCACCCGGCAAAATTTCTTCTCCGTCTTCATACGCTCCAATGTCACCCGTCCGGTTGGACATTGGCTGTCCATGTGAATAACTTCTGACCGTGGATTATTAGAGATTTATTGTTCTTTTCACCCTTGCCGTTTTTCCTGCTACGTAGCAGGTTTGGTCGTTAGACCACCTTGAGTTTTATGGTGAAATACGTTTTTTTGGCCCTTGCGATTTCCGGCATCGCTTCTTTGGTGCGTCTGTTTTGGACAGGAAGAGTATATGCACGCAGAGGGCGATTCATCGGCACACGCCAAACAGCACCCGTTGACTTCTGGCTTGCGGTAGCTATCTCCATGGCATTTTTTATTATTGGGCTAGTCACTTTTTTGTATATGTATTCTCATTCTATTAATTGAGTTATGCTGCCTGCGCTTGCGTTTTGGGGTGCGGCTGTCCTCTGCCGCTTTCGTTTCTATTAATCATCCTTACGACGGATTATTCTCCAACCCCACTCCCGCCGTCCGCGTCGGTCCCGAAGTTGGGCATTGGCTGTCCGTGTGAATAACCTTTGATCGTGGCCGACTGAACGAACCCGTTGTACGATTTGTCCAAAAGCTAAATGCGACCGTGAAAAGGCGATTGATCATTTTATCAGCGGCTACACTTGCTTCCTTGGTTTCCTGGAACAGCGGTGCGCAACAAGTCTATGCAGCTGGCGTTTTTGCCTCAGGCACTACTTATTGGAGTGCCGGTTCTACCACGTTGCCCTTTCCCCCTTTCGAATACAATATGACGGAAATATCCTGGCTCGAAACCAGCAACGGTGACTATATCTGTGGAATTCCGGAAACGAGCGAGCACTTCGTAACCCGACGATCTCTTGAGGTGACCTGCGGCTCAGATGTATTCCATTTGCCGCTGGATTCAGGCCCGCTCACACAATTCCAATACACCAATGATGTCCCGATTGCGAAAGGTTCAGGTGATCTTGCACCCGTAGTAATTCAGTGTGTGACCAGCCGTGCTGGTCTCTCGACTACCAATACACTGCCGGTGATTCACGCAAGCTGGCTTCTTCAGACACGAACGAACGAGGATGTTATTATTTTGGACGGTGACCATTTTACGCAGGTCCAAAATCTACTGGAGCAGTCCTACGGGAAGGCCGATGGCTCGATTTGTACGACCAATTTTGCGGGCGGAGACTGCCGCTCTATTAACTACACTCCTTCACAAATAGGTGTCTTTTTTAACCTCACAAGAACTTGGGATGACACAACAATAGTTTCCATCGTTGGTAATAATAAACCATAACTGGTTCCTTGGGGTAACGGTGCTGGATCGAATGACCTGATTTCGCCTCACGACGGATTACTTTCCGCTCCCGTCGACCGCGTCGGCCCGGGGGTCTTATTAATCTTCAACAGCTCCTGGTGAATGATCTTTTGATAATAGCTAAACAATTTATCCAGTTCTTTGGGGTCGGACTCCGTGCGGTCACGCAGGCAAAGCAGGATGGCATTGATCATCGCCTGCTGCTGCAGGACCGTTGACTGCAATTCCTCGATCCGCGCCTGGGACCTTTCGAGGATATCGAGAACGGTATCAATGTCGTTCTTCATCTGAGCGTCACGACTCTAGGAAAATTCCAAAACTTCCGCAAGTGCCTGCCCATTCGGTAGGGCAGGCATCCTGCCTGCCGGTTCCAGGGCTTCCAGCCCGCTTTCTGCCATCATCGCCTGCTTCTGAAAACATGATTGAATCGAACGAGTACGTTGGTCGCGCTTTGGTTTCCCCTCTCCTGGGGGAGAGGGTGAGGGCGAGCTAAATATATCTGAATACTTCCTTTATTTGACCTCCCACCAACGCGTCCAAGACTTGACGCTACCCCGTATCTGTCAGCCATTCTGTTCATTCTGTCTAAATCTCTGTGGCCAAGCCCTATTAGCTGGACTTGACGCCACCCCCTCCACGCCCTAACTTTCTATCTATCGGGGAGCCAAACCCAGCCAAATCATTTGGCTAAGTTTTGAAAGTCAAAAAGGCTGGGCGCTGAGAGTTCGCCGCGAAAGCGTCGATGACCCGTGAACTTGAACCGGATAATGCCGGCGCAAGGAAATCTCTCCGGCTCTTCGTGTAAATTATGATCGCATCTAAAGAGTCGTTCGAACCGCACAGCAGCGACCAACTGCCAAACTCGAAAAAGGTCTACGTCGCCGGCCAAATCCATGGCGAGGTCCGCGTGCCTATGCGCGAGATCACCCTCGCGCCCACCAAAAGCTTCGATGGCCGTACGGAAGCCAACGAACCCGTGCGCGTTTACGACACCAGCGGCCCCTGGGGCGACCCCGCCTTCACCGGCACCGTCCAGGCCGGCCTGCCGCCCTTGCGGCGCGATTGGATTTTGCGGCGCGATGATGTGGAGGAATATGAAGGCCGCGTCGTTAAACCGCAGGACAATGGCTATTCGCGCGTCATCCGCCGGCCCGTGCCTGTGGATTCCACGGCCCTGCCCGTCGAATTTACCGGTGCCAAAAGCAAAACCTTGCGTGCCAAAACGGGCAAGACCGTCACGCAACTCGCCTATGCCCGCGCCGGCGTCATCACGCCGGAAATGGAATTTATCGCCATTCGCGAAAACCTGCGCGCCGCCCAAATCGCCGACCTCGCGAAGGATATCGCCCGCAACGACCTCGATAAACAGCACGCTGGCAGCAGCCAGCTTTCAAATTTCAAATCTGAAATTTCAAATCCATCGCCTTTTGTCTTCTCTCGATTTCCCCAAAGAATCCCCAAA
>Ga0206816_1147_pt1 | contig 17440 bp, 16 predicted proteins | sample Alteio_BWOrgCont_88_FD_152866 | JGI IMG/M metagenome (GOLD analysis project Ga0206816, IMG submission 152866) | Enriched cells from forest soil in Barre Woods Harvard Forest LTER site, Petersham, Massachusetts, United States -... | ecosystem: Environmental > Terrestrial > Soil > Temperate forest >... | reverse complement strand
GATAGCCGCCCAGGCTTTTGAGAAATGGCCGGTACAAAAAATATTAATCCATCATCGCATCGGTGTATTGCAAATCGGCGAAATACCTGTAATTATAGCCGTATCAGCCGCGCATCGCGATGCTGCTTTTGATGCCTGCCGCTACCTGATCGATACCTTAAAACAAACTGTGCCCATCTGGAAAAAAGAAATATTTGAAGATGGCGAAGTTTGGGTAGCATCTCACCCGTGACACGATTTGCATAATTTTTGGATTTGAAGGATTAAATTAACAAAGCAGTATCGTCTTTCAGGCATCCTACTAATCCCTAAAATCCTATAAATCGTGTTCATACCACGCTTTTAATCCTCCTGCTAAAGAAAACACTTGTGCATCAGGCAGCAATAGTCTGATCTTTTTAACAGCTTCCCCGCTCCTTTTACCCGATGAGCAGTAAAGCACTTTTGGTTTATCTGTATTTAAATGATCCAGATTTTGTTCCAGCTCATCGGGTTCGATATGTTGGCCGCCGATGTTTATTTCATCGCGTTCCTGGTCGGTGCGGATGTCTATTAGCTCTAATGCATCATCGGCTAATCCCTTTTTTACTTCATCAACGGATAGTGTCGGTATATCAACTGTTTCGATCAATGAAGTAATGACGGCATTGGTTGTGTTTCCTAATTTAATAATCCGGCTTTGCAAGGTCAATGCATCTAAAATTAACACCTTACCTGAAAGCAACTCACCTTTTTTGGTGATGTATTTTATTACTTCATTGGCTTGCATACAGCCTATTATCCCGGCCAGGGTTGGCATAACACCTCCATCAGCACAATTCGGTATCTGGGTGGCATCAACCTGCGGAAAAAGATCGCGATAATTGGGAGATAAAGTGCCGTCTGTATTAGTTATATTCCATACCGCCAACTGGCCCTCGAACTGGTAAATAGCGCCATATACAATGGGTTTTCCGGCCAACACCCCTGCATCGTTTAATAAATAGCGGGTATCAAAATTATCAGTGCCATCCAGTATAATATCGTACCGGCTGATAATATCCATCGCATTGGCTGAAGTTATTTTTATATTATGCGCTATTATTTTAATAGCGGGATTTTGTTGCTGTAAACGATCGGCGGCTATAATGGCTTTTTTTAAGCCAATATCGGTAGGAGTATATAAAATTTGACGATGCAGATTACTTGCGGAAATGGTATCGAAATCAGCAATGCCTAAAGTTCCAACTCCTGCTGCAACTAAATATTGGGCGGCGGGGCAGCCTAAACCACCTGCTCCTACTATCAATACTTTGGCTTGTTGTAAAAGGCGCTGTGCACCCCGGCCAAATCCAGGCAATGCTACCTGGCAACTATATCGTATAAGATCGGATTCCATCAGGAAGAAGCAATTTTTTGGTGCAATTCTCTTTTTATCTTTTCCATATCCTCTGGAGTGTTCACATTGGTTAACGCGACCGGGTTAGGTGCTTTGAGCAGGGTAATATCGCTGTTAATTAAAACCTTACGCGGGCACGAATAGCCCTGCGCCAAAAAGGCAAGCAATTGCGGGTAACTTTTCGGCTCCCAAATGGTAATTAATGGTTCGGGTAATCCGTCAAATCCGCTTTCATAAGCGGTCGCAATAGTAGAAACGTTTCGGTTTGTTATTAAATATTGAATAGCATCAGCATCTAACAAAGGCAGGTCACAAGCAACAACTAATAAAGCGCTATCCGGTTTTTCGCGAAAAGCTGAAAGAATAGCGCCCAACGGGCCTAACCCGGTAAATGTATCGGGTATAGCTGGGTATAAGCTATCAACTTCCTGCTGCTGATCTGCGCGGCAGGAAATAAATACTTCATTGCAGTAAGGTTTCAGCATATCAGCAACATAATAACGCTGCTCTTTTCCGTAGATATTGATAGCGCCTTTATCAAATCCCATTCGTATACTTTTGCCGCCAGCCAATATCAAACCATTCAGCACAGGCTTTGCCTGATGCATTTTAACCTCAAAGAAGCCGATGATATTTTCTATATCGCTTAGACGATAGATGGATACATTTTGCCAGTTTGGTACAGCTTCTTTTATAAAATCGAACACCTCGTCTACCCTGTCGTCCAGCAAAATCAATTGCACATCAGTAAGTTGCTCAACCCGTTTTTGGAGTGAAGCTTTTTTGTTCTCATAAATTATAACTACCTGCGCCTTAGCTTGCTGATGGTTGCCATTAACCAATACCAGGTCAGCTTCTGCAAACTGTTGCCTGAATTTAACCGGGCTTAACTGGCCGCTATAATTGAATTGTTGATAATTGAGCTGATCTGTATATTCTAAAACAGCACCGTTAGCTATCCTGCCGGGCGGTAAGGTTACCTCGTCATTATGCGAAGTATCGGCATAAGCACATTTGTAGGTCGGCGACAAGGCATTAATAATGGTGTCGGCCAGTAACTTGATATTTATACAAGGCGCGCCAACAATGGCCCATTCATTGCGGGCAAAATTGCCTAAAGTTGGTTTTTGTAACGACCGGTGTTTTTTATGTTCGTTTGAAGTCACGTTTGCCTCCCGTTTTTTTAATAAGTTTTGTTTCTTTTATCACTATGTCATGACTTAACGCCTTGCACATATCATAAATTGTTAATGCTGCTAACGATGCGCCAACCAATGCCTCCATCTCCACCCCTGTTTTAGCGGTAATACTTGCTGTACATTCGATAACTGCCTCCTGGAGGTTATTTAGCCAGATAGTGATGTTGCAGTTATCCAAACCCAACGGATGGCAAAGCGGAATCAATTCGCCGGTTTTTTTTGCGGCCATTATACCGGCAATTATAGCTATTTGGAATACAGAGCCCTTTTTTGTTTGGATATCGCCGTTTGTTAACTGTTGTAAAACTTCGGGCGGCAGATGAACGATGCTCTGCGCGGTTGCTGTACGGTGTGTTACCGGTTTAGCGGAAACATCTACCATAACAGCGCGGCCTTGTTCGTCCAAATGTGAAAATTTATCACTCATTATTACACCGTTTAAAATCGCCATATCTTATAAACCTCTCCTTTTTTAAACTCACTCTTTTCCAAAGGCAGTTCCATAAACCCGTCTGTATCTGCTAAGTTAGCAAAATCGCCTGAACCGTTGCCCTCAACGGGAGTTGCTACTAGTTGCCCTTGTTGGTTAAAGTTAAGTCTAACTTGTAAAAAGTATTTCAAATCGGGATTGAACTCAAAATTTTTTTCCAATATGGCATAAGTTGTTGATTGTTCTTCTAAACCCAAAGACGCATGAAGCCACGGCATAAAATACCGGTTCAGGCACATAAAAGTTGCTACAGGATTGCCAGGGAAAGCGAATACTACTACCCCATGATCGTGCCTACCAAACCAAAATGGCTTGCCCGGGCGCTGCTGTACCTTGTGAAAAACCTTATTGACCTGTAAGTCTTTCAAGGCTTGAGGTATGTAATCAAATTTGCCCATTGATATGCCGCCGGTTAATAGTATCACATCATAGTTTTGCAGGCATTGTTGTAATTGATTCCGCGTTGTTTCGGCATCATCGGGAATATGCAGCATACCAGCCTCTATCCCTTGTTGTTTTAAGGCTGCCTGTATAGTATAGCTATTTGATTTCCTGATTTGCCAGGAAGATGGAATGGTTTTTACATCCACCAACTCATCGCCTGATGATATGATGATAATACGTGGGGGCCTTTTTACCCGGACTTCGCTTTCGCCAACAGAGGCTAATAAGCTAACAACTGCGGGAGTTATGAGTCTACCCGGAGTTAGTATGATTTCGCCTTGTTTTTTATCTGAACCTTGCAGATGAAGATTTTGTCCTTTTTTAATTTCGTCAATTAAAAGGGTCGCAATGCCTTTATCAATTTCTATATCCTCATAACGAACAATCGTATCTACCGATGCAGGCAATACCGCGCCGGTCATGATCTCTATACACTCATCAGGAGAGTCAATATCAACAGGGGCATCCCCGGCGGCCTGGGTAGCTTTAATACGAAATGTTTTGATGCCTTTTTCAAAAGACTTGTAGTTGATAGCGATACCATCCATTGTTACCCGGTTAAAGGGTGGCAGATCGCGGTCGGCTTTTATGTTTTCGGCCAATATGCGGCTTAAAGAAAGTTCAAAAGGTACAATCTCTGCACCATAATCGCCGGCTTCAGCAAGTATTAGTTTTTCGGCATCTTCAACTGTGGTCATTGTTATCCTCCTATTGTCGCCATTGATTCGTGTACACCCGTTTTTTCAATGCGGTTACGCTCGGCATCCCAGCCGTCTTTCTCACGCTGGCTAAAAACGTGTAATAAACTTTCTTTCAGATCATTGTCATTTATGCCGCTTCGCATTAAGTCCCGGATATTTAGCACCCCATCATCATATAAACAGTTCTTCAACTCGCCCTGCGGGGTGATGCGGATACGATTACAGGTTCCGCAAAATGTACGCGAATAGGCTGCTATGATGCCTACATTTCCTTTATGACCGGGGATTTGATAATTGTAAGATGTTGAATAGGCAGGATCATTTAATTTCTGTATAGTTGGAAATTTATCCTTTATCTCTTCCAGTATCCGTACATAATCCCATTGTATCCCGCTGTATTGGTGTCCATCACCGTTAAAAGGCATTTCTTCTATAAAGCGCACACTAACAGGTGTATCCTTTGTCAATTCAACCAATGGGATAATATCCTGCGTGTTTTTACCGGCCATTACCACGGCGTTTATTTTTACTTCAATATCCTGTTTTAATAACTGCTCTAAAGTCAGCATTACATCCTTAAATTCATCGCGTCGGGTTATAGAAAAAAAACGGCCTGCATCTAATGTGTCTAAACTTAAATTAACAGTTTTAATGCCCAATGCTTTAAGTTCGGGGATATAGGCAGCTGTTAAAACGCCATTAGTGGTAAGGCTTAACTCTTTTAGTCCCGGTAGACTGGAGATGGAAGTTAACAACTGCATAATATCCTTACGCACAAAAGGTTCGCCGCCCGTTATGCGTATTTTATCAATACCCATATTAACCAGTAACGCACAAGCGCGTACCATTTCTTCGTAGGTCATCAATTCTTTGCGCGATAACCAATTAAGGCCATCTTCGGGCATACAATAAAAGCAGCGCAGGTTGCACCGGTCTGTCACCGCAAGGCGCAGGTAGTTTATTCGTCTTCCATGATTATCTATCAGCAATTTATTGTCTTGATCTAATGTATATCGGGAACAAAGCTTAACATTTTAAGTTTGGCTGTTGTGTTTCCTTTGTAAAAATAGCAATTATTACGAATACGTTATCCCGGTTTTTAAAGCTGATAGTCATTGCCCGGGTCCAGACATGAACCTTGAATAAAAAAAACGACTGTAGTTATACAGCCGTTTTCATGAAGGTTTAAATTGGTGGTGATGGGTTGATTATTCAGCTTCTTCTTTAGTATGTTGAGCTTCTTCCTGGTGGTGCTCAGCTTCTTCTTCAGTATGTTCGGCTTCTTCCTGATGGTGTTCAGCTTCCTCTTCGCTTTCTTCTTCGGTGTGCTCAGCTTCTTCCTGCGTGTGCTCGATTTCTTCGTTTTCTTCAAGAGCTACAACTTCATTGTGTGGTAATTGCTCTAATAATTCTTCGGTGGTGTTCATTGTTGTATTCATGGCTTTTTTTTAAGTTTATCACAATATAGGCAGGCGGTTTTAGCGCAACCTATTTTTGAGATTATCGAATTATTAAATATCAAAAGCAAGCCGGGTTTATTATTTTTTAATTTAACAACATGGTAATCTTAACGAATTAACCGGGTGCTATTTTTACAGTGAAGGCAAGTGGTTTTGCCAAAAAAATATATATTTACTCAATCAAAAAAATTATGGAATCAAATGCAAACGCGCTAAACTGGTTTGAAATACCGGCAGAAGACATTGAACGCGCACAAGAATTTTATGAGGGCATCTTTGACATGGAAATGGCACCCATGCAGGAAATGCCGGGAACGAAAATGGTAGGTTTTCCAATCGACATGATGAGCGGAAAGGTTGGCGGCGCGCTGGTTGAAAGCGAAAACCATGTGCCATCTGAAGACGGAGCCGTTATTTATTTAAATGCCAATCCTGACATGCAATTAATATTAGACAGGATTGAAGATTTAGAGGGCGAAATAATTATGCCGCGTACGCAAATCAGCCCTGAAATTGGCTATATGGCATTTTTTATTGACTCTGAGGGCAACAAAGTTGGCCTGCACTCACAAAATTAATATTCATATCATAAATGATCCCGGAGTGTTTATTTATTCCGGGATTTTTTTGGCAATTATATCATATAATAAGAAAACCCGCGCCAAAAGCGCGGGTTTAATATTAAAAGGGATAAAGGGAAGGATAAGTCTTCTATTCGTGCAAAACAAGGATGGCTTTTACAGTCCTGTTCATCACCTTATTTACGGTATCGAGATTAAAAAGCCTGTAAACAACATTGTGATGATGTTTAACCAAACATAAAATATCAGTTTCATTTTTGTCAATAAAACTCATTATGCCGCTTAAAGGGCTGCTGTCGTTTATATAATTAAACTCTATATCAGTATTTTTAAACAATTCTTTTATCCTGCTTTCGCCAACCTCAACATGTTTTTCATCGGTTTTTTCTGTTACATATAATATTTGCAATTTTTCAGAACCGAAGGCGAGTAACATCTCATTTACCGCGTTTACATCGTCTGCAGAAAACCTGGTTTCAAAATCTGTTGCAAGGGTGATAACTGGCTCATGTGAAAATTTGCTTTCAAGCGGTACGATCAGTGTAGGTATGTTTACTAACGATACAAGCGTATCTGCATTGCTCGCTATTATGCCGCTTACACCGGTCGACTCGGTAATTCCCATCACCAGCAGCCCAACGTGGTTTTCATCAATATAGCGGGTCACTACATTCTTTAAAAAACCAACCCCGCAAATGGTGGCCACGGCAACATCTTTAAATTCATCCCTGTCGGTATAGCCGTTTGCCCATTCTTGTAGTTCGGCCCTCTTTTTGCCGTAATAATCCTCAATAAAAATCGCATCGTATATATTATTGTTTATGCCTTCTGTTGGGTGTATGGCATGTATGGCGCATAGTTCCAATTTTAATATTTTGGCTAACGCCATCGCAAACTCCATCGCGTTTGAGGCGCTGGCTGAAAAATCGGTTGCAAGAAGTATTTGTTTCATTTTTTCGGAGATTTAAATTAAGTTAATGTAATAGATAATAATTACATTTAAATAAACAGGTGGAAAATAACAAAGAATAATAATCCAAGCACCATAGCCACAGGCAATGTTAATAACCAGGCCATACCAATACTTTTTAACGTGCCGCTATTTAAATTGCTGGTGCCACCTGATGCCATCATTGAACCGGCAATACCACTTGAAAGTACGTGCGTTGTACTAACCGGCAACCCGAGCGAAGAACTTATGCCAATGGTTGATGCAGCCACAATTTCGGCGGTTGCGCCCTGTGCATAACTTAAATGCTCATTGCCAATCTTCTCGCCTATAGTTACCACAATTCTTTTCCAGCCTATCATTGTGCCAAGGCCGAGTGAAATAGATATAGTAGCAATTACCCAGATCGGCGCAAAGTCGGTTACGCTGTTCAAATCTTTTGAAGCTGCTTTAATGGTGGCCTGGTCTGTGTCATTCATTTTTATGTTTTTATCGGCTATTACCGCAGTAAGGCCTTTCATCACACCTTTTATTTGCTGACGGAACTTAAAGGTTTTTACCGTATCTTTTGTGTTGGTGATAGCCAGTCGTGCTTTTACCTTTTCAATGGATGTAGTCAGTTTAAGTATTTCACTCTTACTTGCTGTATCGGTAGTGGTAGCCCGGGTTAAAACCTGTTCGGTTTTATTCAGGTTCAGCATCATTTTATCATTAGATATTGCATGGTTTGTTGCAAACTTTGCCGGTAAAAAAGCAATCAGTATCAGCATTAACAAGCCAACTCCTTTTTGACCGTCATTACTGCCATGAAAAAAACTAACCAATGTACAGGTTGTAATTAATAATAACCGTATTAAAATAGGGGGCCTGTCATTTTCGCCAGTTGGGATATGCAGCAATGCTTTCGACTTAACAATGTCTTTTATAAACCACATCAGCAGTGCGGCAACGCCAAACCCAAACACAGGCGACATAATGAGCGATAAGCCAATTTCTTTTGCTTTATCCCAGTTTACGCCTACACCACCGTAATACCAGGTAAATGCCAGGCTCGCGCCAATTAAAGCGCCGTAAAGGGTATGCGAACTGGAGCAGGGTATGCCGAAATACCAGGTGCCTAAATTCCATATTATAGAAGCCAGCAATACCGAGATGACAAAACATGCGCCAACACCAACAGGGAGTGCCATAATGTTATCAATAGGGAGCAGTTTTAATACGCTCATTGCAACGGCAACGCCGCCCAAAAAAACGCCTAAAAAGTTAAAAAAGCCCGACCATGGAATAGCGTAAACAGGTTTTAGCGCTTTTGTGTAAATAACAGTTGCAACGGCGTTGGCGGTGTCGTGAAACCCGTTCACAAACTCGAAGCCGATAACTGCCAGCAAGCAAATAAAAAACACGACCAATATTCCGCCGCTTAAAGCAACCTCGCCAAGCAGTGGCAGGGTGATTGAATTTAGTAAGAAAAGCATTGTCATTTGTTTTTGAATTTAATTGTGAGTCTACTCTCAAAGAAATGCATAAAACGTGTATTATTTGGAAACTTAACGTTATCAAATTGTTATGTTACAATTACTTACGTAAGTTTTTGAAAATGGCAGCCGGTTGGCTGTATTCCAATTGGGAATACTTATTGATTAAATTTATTCTTATTAAAAAACACATTTTTATTAATCATAAAAAATGTATACCGGTACTTAAAAGTTTACCCTTTATGAAAATAACTGATAGCGTTTGCTGAAGAAATGAAAGTAAACTTTTATTTCGGCCGTATAGACGATTCCCGGATAAATAACTCGGTTGGCAAAATTTTAGTTTCAAATTCCGTAACGGGCCGTTTGCTTTCTATCAGGCTGATGAGCATTTCCATAGCCGCTTTTCCAATCTCAAAGCCCGGCTGTACCAATGCACTTAGCGGCGGGTTTAATATATGGGCTAAGTGGGCGTTTGTAAAGCCTAAGAGGGCTACATCCTGCGGTACTTTTACCTTCAAATCTTTTAATAAGCTGAGGGTAGTTGTAGTTATCCTGTCGGATGCGGTAAAGATGGCATCGGGCCGGTTATCCATGGTGAGCAAGTCGTTTATGGCTGCTTCTATTTCGTTAAGGTCCCGGCCGCCGTGAAGGCAGTATTTGGTGTATTTTTCGTTGTACGGCACACGGCTGTCTTCCAATGCTTTTTTATATCCAGCCAAACGTTCATCGCTAATGGATAAATTGGGTGAACTTGTAATATGCGCTATCCGTTTATAACCCGAATTGATCAATTGCATAGTGCCGTCATAAGCGCCCTTATAATTATCAGCAATAACTTTATGGGTATCCAGGTCATTGCTAACACGATCAAAGAATACAATGGGCAAGCCTTTGCGTTGTAAGGCTTTTAAATGCTCAATATCCTGTGTCTCCGCAGATAAGGAAATCAATATTCCATCAACCGAACGGTAAGTAAGGTGCTTTACGTTGCGCACTTCCAAATCATACGATTCATGCGTTTGGGTGATCATAATATTATAGCCTTTGGCGTAGGCCACGGATTCGATACCGCTGATGACCTGCGAAAAGAAACTATTATCGATAGTAGAAACAACGATACCGATTGACTTGCTATGCCCCTGCTTTAAACTTTTGGCTATGGGGTTGGGGCTATAATTATGCTTTTCGGCGTATTCATTAACCAGCTTTTTTGTCTTTTCGCTTATCTCGTAGCTATCGCTCAACGCCTTGGAAACGGTTGATATAGAAAGCCCCAGTTCGCGGGCAATATCCTTTATGGTTAGCGAATTAAAATTCATTCAAATAGCTTTAGGGACGGCTTATTGGTATAACGTAAGATTAAAGGTAGATAAAAAAATTAGAAGCAAAACAGAGTTAGTTATAGATGCTATCTATCTTGGGGATTTTTACCGGTTTCAAATCCTTTAAAAGATCATCATTAACTTTATTTGCTTTGATTTCCATACTATCAACAACATGTGCCGATAATTTATCCAGGAGATTTCGTCCGCTTTTATCAACTATATTAAATGAAACATTTCTGCTTGAGTGTAAATATTTCGACATAAAAACTTCTTCAGAAAATCTGAGATATCCTTTTTTAAAAGCAATCGTATCGTTTTCAGCTTTAATAGTATCCTGTTTTACAATAGGCTTATACCCTCTTGGCTCATATTCCTCATATTTTAATGTAAGTTTATATATTGACATTACTTTTTGCTTTTGACAGGAAAACAATAAAAGACAAATAAAGATTAGTTTTTTCACTGCGAAATTTAGCCTGATAAAAAAAGCCACCCATTAGGTGGCTTGAAATTACAAATAAGTTTTCAAATATTAGCTTGACACAATTACACCAGTATTTGTGCAGGCTTATTGGTTAACACGCGAATAATTACCCAGGATATAACATAAGCCATAGCGCAAATGGCAAACATAATGCCATAGGCAATTTGCGGTGTCGCTTTATAAAAATCGGTTAAATGGCCTGCGGCCTGTTGTACAATAAAGCCGCCAATGCCACCTGCCAAACCACCAATGCCTGTAACAGAACCTACGGTGCGTTTAGGGAACATATCGGAAACCGTGGTGAACAAGTTTGCCGACCACGCCTGGTGTGCAGCTGCAGCTATACAAATTACGCCTACAGCCAAATAAACCGCGCTATCGCCAAATATGGCTTTATCGGCAAAGTATTGGGTCAATAATAATAGTAATGGGAACAACGCGATGATGAGCATGGATGTCATCCTGGCTTTCTTAACAGTCATACCCCGATTGATGAGGAACAACGGTATACTGCCGCCAAAGGTACTTCCAAATATAGCTATGCCATACACAATAAATGTTGGCCACATTACCTGGTGCCCTGTAAAACCGAACTGTTTTTTCAAATAATCGGGCAGCCAGAATAACAGAAACCACCATACGCCATCTGTCATAAATTTACCTACGAAAAATGCCCAGGTTTGCGGGTAGGTAAGCAATTTACCCCATGATATTTTTTCATGCACCAGTACTGCCACATCTTCAGACGGTGCTACATGCATAGCTATATCATCGCTGTGGATATAATCAAATTCTTCTTTTGATAGCTTTTTACAATCAGCCGGCGAGCTATAAAGTGCAAACCAAAAAAACAGCCAAACAAAGCCGATGCCGCCGGTTAGCAAAAACGCGTATTTCCATCCCGGGTCATTACCAAAGAACAGCAAACACCAGGGTACGAATAATGCGGCAATCATAGCGCCAAGATTTGACCCGCTATTGAATAAACCTGTAGCTAACGCACGTTCCTTTTTAGGAAACCACTCTGCAACAGTTTTAATAGATGCCGGAAAATTGCCGCCCTCGCCTATCCCGAACAAACTCCTTATCATCATGTGCAGAGCAACGGTACTCCCTACAAACGCATTAAGCATACCAAAAACCGACCATACAATTAAAGACAATGCCAACCCTAACTTGGTGCCGATCTTATCGATGAACCAACCCGCAAAAACGGTCATACCCGCATAAAAGAGGGTAAAAAATGAAGTTACATTACCAAAATCCGTATTAGTCCAGCCAAAACCGCCTTTGGCTACCGGGGATGAGAAAAACTCCTTCAGGTAACTGATTACCTGGCGGTCCATATAGTTTATGGTGGTTGCAAATAATAATAACGTGGCTATAACCCACCTGTATTTGCCTATTGTCTCTTTGCTCATTATTTAGTTTTATACGCCGCTAAAGATAGAAAAACCACCGTCTACACAAACCATCGATCCTGTAACAAATGCAGAGGCATCGCTCAACAGCCATACCAGCGCGCCTATCAGCTCATCGGGTCTTCCAAATCTTTTAAATGGTGTTTGTTTTATAACTGATTCCCCGCGTGGCGTGTAACCACCCTCGGGTTTGGTGAGCAAGTTACGGTTTTGTTCGGTAAGAAAAAATCCGGGAGCTATAGCGTTCATTCGTATAGCATCGCCATAACGGTTTGCCAGCTCAACGGCGAACCATTGGTTATAACAATCAACCCCGGCTTTACCCATATTGTAACCCAGTACCTTGGTAACCGCCCGTTTCGAGTTCATGGAGGATATATTGACGATACTTCCTTTTCCCGTTTTAGCTATGCTCTCGCCAAATATTTGGGTGGGAATGATGGTTCCCCATAAATTTAATTCGAGGGTGGCTTTTATGCCTGCAATGTCCAGTTTAAACACGTCCTGGTCGGGTTGTAAAACACCTTGCGGCATAATACCGCCTGCGGCATTTACTAATCCGTCTATGCGGCCAAATTTGGCTAATAACTTTTCTTTTGTTTTTACCAATTCAGCTTCATTCAGCACATCGGCTATTAAAGCGATAGCTTGCCCTCCGTTTTTGTTAATGGCATCGGCGCGTTCGTTGGCTACGTCAGCATTTCTGCCTAAAATACCTACCGCTCCGCCAGCTTCAACAATTCCGTTGATGAACGAGTTGCCTAATATACCGGTGCCGCCGGTAACTACAATTACCTTGCCTGCTAATGAATAACTGTTTTCCAATTTTAATGTGTTTTAAAGCCTCACCTAAATCCTCTCCAAAGGAGAGGACTTTGAATGTCAGGCGGATGTAATCTGTTGTTGGTGATTTATATCATTGTTGCAACCGGTACCGGGTCAACGTCAGCATAATCTAAATTCTCGCCGGCCATGCCCCATATAAAGCTGTAGCTTGCTGTGCCACTGCCTGCATGGATGCTCCACGGCGGCGATACCACAGCATCGTAATTATCCATTAATATGTGGCGCGTTTCGTCGCCTTCGCCCATATAATGAAATACACGATGGCCCTGCGGTACGTCAAAATAAAAATAGGCCTCCATGCGCCTGTCGTGCGTATGCGGCGGCATGGTATTCCAAACACTGCCGCTATGCAAGATAGTGAGGCCCATCACCAGTTGGCAGCTCTTAATGCCTTCTAAATGGATGTACTTGTTTATGGTACGATGATTGGCAGTTGATGCATCACCAAGCGTTACTTTTATGGCTTCGGCATTGGTCATTAATGTGGTTGGGTGCGTGGCGTGTGCAGGGCACGATAGCAAATAAAATACCGCAGGGCTGCCGGTATCATCGCTCGAAAAAGACACGCTTTTAGTGCCCTTTCCAATGTATAAACAATCCAGTTTGCCTAATTGATAGGTTTTGCCATCGGCCACAACTTTGCCGTTTCCGGCTACGTTGATGATGCCTAATTCGCGGCGCTCTAAAAAATAGTTGGCGCGTAATGCCGCATAGTTTTCCAGTTCCAGTTGTTTGGTTACGGGGTTTGCCAGGCCTACGATCATTCGGTCGTATAATGTGTAAACGCAATTGATGGTATCGGCTTTGGCTAAGTTATGAAGCAAAAAACGTTCGCGTATTACGGAACTGGTATAATGCTTAAAATCTTCGGGATGTACGCTTTGTATTACTTTCAAGGTCTGTAAAAATTAAATTAATTGTAGCTTAATCGGGATAGCAATTCTACAATGTTGACGGGTTATATTAAAACAAATCAACCCTTATTTTTACGCAAACGTTGTAGTATGCAGGTGCACCGTATCTATATTTTCGGTATCAGGAAGACTTACGAAGTTTACTTGCGAATCGGTTAGTAAACTTCGTAAGTCTAATTTTCGGTTATTGATCTTTCTTTATCCAAATAGTTGAGATTGTTGATTTATCCCCTCCTCTTGATTCATCAGGAACGTCGGTTGGTTTTATGCGGTTAAGGCGGGTATAGTTTGGTATAGCCAATAATGGCGAGCCATCAGACCATGTTCCATTAATAGTCATGATACCTTTCAACATATCGCCCTGCCATTTGATAGATAATGGTTGGTTACTGATACCTTTGGTGATATCCTTATTATCGGTAGTTTCTACATTGTACAATAGTGGACCGTAACGTAAGGCAACTTTGCCTTTATCTGCCTCAACTTTATCATCGGCAGTAACCCGCTGAACTTCCATTGGCAACTCCATATCTATCTTATCGCCTTTTTTCCAGGTGCGCCTTACAACAGCATAACCGTTTACAATTTTAGGATGGATCACCTGCCCATTTACCGACATGGATTTTAAGCCTTTAACCTGTGGTATAGGCGTATATAACTCGCTTGTTTGGCGGTTTGGTACACGCACATAAACGGTAAACAGTTTTGATTGTTCGGGGTTAACAGTCATATTTATTTTGCCGCTCCACGGGTAGTCAGTTTTTTGAACCATTTCCACATTGGTGCCGGCAATTTTATCAACCTTGATGGTACTGCCTACAAACAGGTTTACATATAAGCCGTCGTCTCCCCTAACATAAGTCCAGGTAGGCATCATTAACAACGTTCGGGGGATATTGCCCACGCAGCAGGGACACACATGCCAGCCATAACGTGCTGTAGATGATTCCAATGGGTTATCATAGAAATAGTCTTTGCCATCTAATGATAAGGACCCTAATAAAGCATTATACATGGTTTCTTCATACAGATCGGCATACTTGGCATCATGATAGGCCAGGTTCATTTTGTATTCAAAGAAAATCAATCCGCAGCTTGAACAAGCCTCACAATAAGCATTGTTACGCAGTGAATAATTACCGCCAAAACCTTCGGATGTTTCGCCACTGCCTATGCCGCCGTTGATGTAGTATTTTTTGTTAACGATATTATCCCATAACGACATTACGGCACTTTGGTAATCCACATCCTTTGTTTCGGCGGCTACATCGGCCATTCCCGAATAGTTGTAGGTTGCACGTACGGCATGGCCGACAGCTTCGTATTGTTGCTGTACAGGTTCGGCGCTTTGGTCATAATCGGTGCGGTCGGTCGGGTCGCTGCCGCGATTATCCAATAGAAATTTAGCTAAGGCGATATAATTGTTACCGTGGCTTTTCGGCCCTTCCATATCGTTCACAAAACGCCCAAAACGCACCAGCGCCTGCTCCATTTCCTGGTGACCATCATACCAGGCCTGTTTACCCGGGCCTAAGTTGGCCACCCAGCAATCGGCCAGTCTTTTTGCGGCATTGTATAAGCGTTTATCTTTCCCTTCGGTAAGTGTATAATGATTAATGGCTGATTCAATAAAATATCCTGCGGTATAACCCTCATGATTGCCCCTATTGGTAGGTTCCCAATGTTTGTGCCAGCGCGCAGTATCGCGCAAAGTATAAGCAGTTTGCAGGTAGCCATCAGGTTCTTGCGCGGCTAATATTATAGGAATCCATTGATCAAGCGTTTTGCGCATTTTTTCCTGTGCGGCAATCATTTCTGCATCGCCCTGCGGGTCAACCATTAGTGCTTCGCTCATGGCTTCTACCGTTTGGTGCACCCACGCGTTTGAGAATACGTACCCTTTATGTTTTCCATGTGGTTCGCCGCGCAAGGCTTTGCCTGCTTCTATAAAGTTATCAATCCCGCCCTGGCCTGTGCTTAGGTCGGTGCGGTTTATTTCGTCAATACACCAGGGTATCCAGTTAACGATCATGGTTTTAGCACGTTCGTTCCATAATTTGCTGTTTATCTTGTAGCGACGGGTGTAGACCACGTCCAAACGTTTCGCTTGCGGCGGCGCGGCGACCTTCACATTAAGTGATGAAAAACTGCTTAGCGCACCCTTGCCCGCTGCCAAAGTCAACACGTAATTGCCGGGAGCCGAAAATGTAGCTGTGGCATCTTTATTACTGATACTGCTGAATATAACATTGCCCGGGCCCGATGTTTTGGCCCAAACAACATCCTGAACGGGGGTTGGCGATTTGATAACACCTGTTAAATAGGTTTTGCCGCTCAGCATTACATCGCGGTCTACACCGGCGGTTACTACCGGCGGGTAATCTTCATCTACACGTGATTTGTAAACTATCCATTCGGCCAATGGTGTCATTGCACGATCGGTTGAGTCGGCTTCTATTCTTAATTTGCTCGTTTTAACCTCATCAAAAGTTGTATTGTTTAATTGGTCGTTAACCAAACCATATCCGGCAGCGTTTTTTACAGGAACAAAGGCGTTGCCATCCCAATATTGTATACGATATGCAAGTGGCAGGCGGATTGAACCATTATTGTTGTGCCAATAAACTGCAACTTCTTTGGTGCTCACCGGTTGCTTCCAATCGTATTGCACCCATTGTTTGGCGGTGTATTGAACCGGGCGGGCTGTTGGGTTGGCACGCGGCGGTGTGCGCCTGTTTACAGGCATGGCACCATCATTTAGCCGGGTATAATCGGCACGGCTTGACCCCGACGGGGTAGCTATTATAGTTAGATTGGGTTTGGTATCGGTTTGTTGAGCATAAGACTGCAAACAAACGGCGAATGTTAACGCGGCAAGAGAAAGACAAAGCTTCATAATTTTATAATTGTCAGTTAAACACTAATTGGCAGTTATAAAATTAGCAAAAATTTCTGCTGAAATTTTATTTTTAAAATGATAATTTATAAGTACGACTGCAACAACCTCGATTTTGAATTTTGACGAAGGCGCATTAAGGCTTTATCTTTTATCTGGCGTACGCGTTCGCGGGTAAGGCTAAATTTTTCTCCTATTTCTTCCAATGAATGCGCAGCAATGCTGTTCAATCCAAAAAATAAGATAATAACCTGTTTTTCGCGCTCTGCTAAGATATTTAACGATCGTTTTATCTCTTGTGTAAGCGAATCTATCATCAGCATACTGTCGGTGCCTGCATCGCCACTTTGAAGCACATCCAGCAAAGTATTTTCTTCGCCAACAACAAACGGGGCATCAACAGAAATATGGCGGCCCGCATTGGATAGCGCGTCCGATATTTTTTCAGTGGTAGTTTCCAGGTCCTCCGCCATTTCTTCAGGCGTAGGCGGGCGCTCTAATTGTTGCTCAAGTTTCGATGATGATTTACGTATCTTACTCAACGACCCTACCTGGTTAAGCGGCAGGCGCACTATGCGCGATTGCTCGGCAACGGCAGATAAAATAGATTGGCGTATCCACCAGACAGCGTAGGATATAAATTTGAAGCCTTTGGTTTCATCAAAACGTTTGGCGGCTTTTATCAGTCCAAGATTGCCCTCGTTTATCAAATCGCCCAGTGTAAGGCCCTGGTTTTGATATTGTTTGGCTACGGATACCACGAAGCGCAGGTTGGTTTTGGTCAGGCGCTCTAAAGCCGCCTGGTCGCCTTCGCGTATCTTTTGGGCTAATATCACTTCCTCCTGGGCCGTTATCAGGTCAACTTTTGCTATTT
>Ga0206816_1132_pt2 | contig 17549 bp, 16 predicted proteins | sample Alteio_BWOrgCont_88_FD_152866 | JGI IMG/M metagenome (GOLD analysis project Ga0206816, IMG submission 152866) | Enriched cells from forest soil in Barre Woods Harvard Forest LTER site, Petersham, Massachusetts, United States -... | ecosystem: Environmental > Terrestrial > Soil > Temperate forest >... | reverse complement strand
TCTGAGATCTTGCAATTTGTATTCGGCATTGAACGCATCCACGGCGGAATATTTCGTCGCTCCGAGGACGATGTCGCGCACGGTAGAATCCAGGTCGCTTGCGGGCCTGGAGGCGGCAAAAGAACCAACGGAGGCGTATCGCTCAGCTACGAACGGGCCTGCGTAAAGCAATTCAGCGGCTTGCTGAAACGGGGAAAAGTCGATTTCCGTCAACTCGCTGTCCGTCAGGGTGCCGCGCGCTCGAAGAACGGCTTGGCGCCAACTTTTGCCAGCGGTTTCGTCCCCGAAGAACTGCATCTGGTGCTCGCTCGGGATACCGACTCTCGGCAACGTGAAACTCTCGCACTGCTGTTGCCCCGATCGCGAGTACGGGTCTGCTTCGTCGACGCCGGCGAGGACTTCGAGCACTAGGGCGCCGGTTTCAACGTCAGGCGAGAAAATGGACACGCAATCAAGCGAGCGGCACGCCGGAACAACACCGGCCGTGCCTACCAGTCCGCGGGTTGGCTTGACGCCTACGATTCCATTAAACGATGCTGGTACGCGGCCCGATCCCGCAGTGTCAGTACCCAAAGAAAAACAAACTTCCCCCTTCGCTACCGCTACTGCTGAGCCAGAACTGGAGCCTCCCGAAATGTAGTCTGCATTGTAGATGCTGGAGCAGGCCCCGTACGGCGAACGCGTTCCGACAAGACCGGTTGCAAACTGATCCATGTTCGTCTTGCCGATCAGAATCGCACCAGCGTTGAGCGCCTTCTGAACGGCTGTTGCGGATCGCTGCGGCACATAGGCAAAGGCTGGACATCCGGCGGTGGTGGGAAGCCCCTCTACATCAATGTTGTCTTTCACGGCGAAGGGAATGCCGAACAGAGGCTGGTCGGGAGACCACGCCCCAAGTTCGCGAGCACGCTGCAAAGCGGTTTCTAGCGGAACAAGATAAATCCAGACATGATCGTCCCCAGCGGCACTGATCCTGTCATAGATCAGCCGAACGATATCCTCGGGACGAGCGTCTCCCGAGTCATACTGCCGTCGAAGACTCTGAAGACTTAGAAGCAAGACCTAAGAACTCATAGTATCGAATCGACCGGGGATGTTTCAGTAAAGGAAGCCACTCTTGCCGCCGATTTGGTATTGAGCCCGGCTCCGGAGCCGGGCCGGCGAGAATGACTGAGTCAGTGGAGGTAGTAATGACGGCGGAGGGTCTAGAGGAGTCGCCAAGAGGAATGGGCAGGCTGGGCCTGCCGTTTTCTTCGCTCGGCGGCCTTATGTTACTTGCGAGCTCGATCGTGTTGGTAGGCTGCGAAATGGGTCCGGCTATGTTCCAAGGGGCCGTGACAACGACATTAAGAGCGCGACGCAGGCCATCGAGACTGCGCGCGACGACGGCCAGCGCGCGAAAGCTTATTCATCACGCGGCACAGCGTATTCGGAGAAGGCTCGCTATAGCCGGATCACCAAGCTGATCCCCAACGATGAATATGAACGTTTATTTGATCTCGCAATAAAAGATCACAATCAGGCTGTCGCGCTCAGTCCGAGCAACCCAGAAGTCTACTTCAACCGTGCGCAGGCGTATTACGATCGCGGCGCCTTGGATTTGGTTGAAAACAAGGACGGCAAATCATGGTTCGACGCAGCCGCCTTGGATTTCGGGCAGGCCATCGAAAAGGACCCCAAGAATTCCCTGGCGCTTGACCGGCTTGGCCTGACTTACGAGTCGAATGGCGAAGGGGACAAAGCCGTCCAAGCCTATACACGGGAATTGGCCTTCGATCCTTTTGCAAAGCAAAGGCTGGCTGACGCCTATTGCAACATCGGATTCCGGCATCAACAGCAGAAAGAATATGCTGCCGCCGCAGTGGCCTACCAGAAGTCGATCGAATCCGGCATTGCGGACGACAAAAGTTGCCCCAACGATCCCATCGAGTCTTTGGTCTGGTTCTACACCACCCAAACCCGCGAATATGACAAGGCTTGGGAGATGGTCCACCAGGCGAACACGGCGAGCCGGCGGATCTCACCCGGGCTGATCGAACGGCTAAAGAAAGAATCGGAGCGCACCAATTGATGTCGCGGCTACTTCATAGGCATAAGAGCCGAGCCCACGTGCGGAATGCCAGGCGGTCGATGTTAATGTATGGTCTTGCGATCGCGCCGGGCTTAAGTAGCGGATTAACGCTGATGGCAAACAATAAACTTAACTCGGTCCTATCTTTGTTCATCTATGAAGGAGGAATCGACTCGCGTCTTGTCGGCAGATTGGACGGAGAACCACCCGGCTACCGGTCGTGCTTCTATTTCTTGGGTGGCGCAGACGGGGACGGCTGATTGAACTTCGCAGCCTCAATCGCGACATTCGTTTGCGCCGAACTCAGCAGTACATCGGACCGGCCGTCCGTCCATGTTGTAATGACGTGAAACGGCAGCTTGACGCCTGCTCCGGGGACGTCCCGGTAATCACTGTAGTCCACTTGTATCGGTACCCGCCCGATGATCGTATTGGCGTAGCGCACCTGCCGCACCAGCAGGCTGGACTGCTTATCGAAGTACAGCTTTATGGGAGAGCGCGCGCCATTGGCAGTGCCCTGGACCAAGACCACATCTTTATCGTCAATGCTGCTCGAACCCACCAGCGGTTTTGTTACGGCCTGCTTGATTCCCGCCGGAAAGGAGACCACTGCGTCCAGCCGGAGTGCATCCAGGTCTCCGTCGTTGTACCTGATTACAGGAAAGGGTTTATCCATGGCCGGCGCGGCCACCCATCCGTTGCTGCCATCATAGGTCGTAGTGCGGTCTCCGGCGTCCGTGTGCACAATCATGGTGCGCTGATTGGGAGCTTTCACATAAATGTCTACAGGCGCCTTCCCTTCCGCATACCCTTGGTATGTGCCCTTGAAGACGATGCTCGTGATGGCGGCTGCCTTCTGCGCTCCTCCTACCGCCTGGAGATACTTGTCAAAGACCTGATCCGCGGAAGGCGCATCAGGCGCTTGGCGGGTGATCTCGACTTCGTTGGGATCGACCGTGGGCGGCTCGCCGTACTGCTCCGCCAAACTCGGCGTAATCTTGGGGGCGCCTTGGACATTGCGATGGCAGGTGTAGCAGGTCACTACGCGCGCTCCCGCAAAATTGGCCTTATTGATTGCATCCACCATCAAGATCATCCGGCGTGCTTTCGCCTTGCGGGGGGTCTCTTCGGCGAAGACGCTCCAATCGCCCTCCACTTTCGGTTCGACATGGCAATCGGTGCAGTTGTAAGTAGTGGATGCGGAAATAAATCCCATTGTGTCCATGAATTCATCCACTGGAATTCCCTTGAGCACGGTAACGTTCTTGAAAGCCTGTTCTGACATAAGCTGCTTTGCCGGCGCAGCTTGACCTGCCGCCGATGCAGCATTCAGCATCCAGAGAGCAATCGCCGCCGTGGCTCCGAGTAACGGCGTAGATCCGAGCTTCATCGTTGTCTCCCTTTCATTGTTATTAAGCTTCGTTATTAAGCTTCGCGATGCGCCAGGAGGCTGCAGCGCCGGACTGTCGCCGAGGTTAAGGACTCGAGTATATGCGGCTTGGGGCCGCTGCGTTTACTTCTTGTCGTCCCCGCCCACTCCCCCCAGTGGCCGTCCTTCCCAGAAACGGCGCTCAATTGAATAGACACAATACTCTTCTCGCATGTCCCCGTACGCCGTCCCATCCGCCCGTTTGCCCCAGAGACCCTTTTGGATCTGCTGTGAGCTGTTGAGCAGCTTCAACTTTAGCTTTTTGCCGCCCCAGACCCCCGTGTACGCCTTCGGGTCCGTAAGCGTCAAGCTAAACTCTAAATTGTCATGGTCCAAGCGCTTGTAACGCTCTTCCAGGTGCATCTGGTCGCTGTGGATTGAGCCGTAGGGATCGACCCAGGTTCGGTCATCGTAACCACTAGATTCCACTACCAGGGTGTCTCCGTCCCAATGCGACGTCGCATATCCGTACCATCGCGGCTTTGCGTTTTCCCCGGGGAGTTTGCGTCCGTCCGTCCAAAGGTCGCGCCATACGTGGTCCCGTTCGAAGAACTCGACAAACTCGTTAGAAAGCTTAACGAATCGGTAGTTACTATAGTCCAGGTTGCGGGGGTAACCTGAAGGGTCGCACTGGAACAAAGGATCATTCCAATCTTTTTGGTCCTGATAAAATCCAAAGGCCAACGGCGTATTCCTGGCAGACGCCCTCGTCTTGCTCCACTTCTCCTTGCCCCAAGCCGTCATAGGAGGACGATCGTTGCCTAACGCGACATCGAATCCTCCGGGGTTCTTCCAAATCCCCGAAATGTCATGCGGATCGAAGGGTTGAGTCGATGTAGGTTGAGCCTCCGGCGTCGAAGCTTTCTGCGCTCGCGTTTGCTGCCCGTTCTGCGCAAACAGGATCTGCGTCAAAGCCGATACAGCCACAAGGCAAACGCACGAGGCCACGATCCGATACCTCATATGGAGACTCCCTTCCTGTCGTAGGTCACTATTTCCAATTCGAGCGGTTCCTTAATTCTCTTGCTCAGACTCGGGCCGCTTCCGGTCGTCCTTCGGCATTTGAACTTCAACTGCCGTGTAGCCTGGCTTTATGGGGAGCGCATTGGCGTCGACGGCCGATCCGCCCATGCCGCACCTGCCGTTACCGCCGAGCCTGTGCCCATCGGCAACAAACACGAATTGAGGACAAGTCCCGAAAGTCCGGTCGCCCTTGGCCGGGACGAAGCTCACCAGGAGTTGGTCCCCAACCTTGAATGAATTCTTGTTCCAGCCATTCGCGAGGGCGTTTCCGGGACTCACTGTTTCGACACCCCAGGTCTGCTCTTCGCCCTTATCATTCTTCAACGAGAAATAGATTTGGACATGGGGATTGGCCCATATGTATTGGGTCACTGTCGCCTTCGTTGTGATGCGATGAGTAAAGTCATACACCCCCGCCGTTCCATGATGCGCGAACATCGGGGTACCAATCGTCAAAAAGCCCAGCGTGATTAAAAAAAAGGGAACTACAAGCTTACGCGTCATGTGACATCTCCTTAATCTAGAATGCTACGGGTGTATCTGCTGCCAAGCCTTGCCGTGGAGCTTCACCTCAGAGTAAGCACAGATGCCCTCGGGAAGATCGTCGTACTCTGAGCGGGCTGGTTTTTCTACCAATTGAAAGATCTTCTTATCGCCTTTCCAAGTCCCAACATACGTCTTGGGATCGGTGATATTCAGGATCATCTCCAGATGGTTGTGGTCCACGCGATGGTAGCGCTCTTCCACACTCATCTGGTCGCTGTGCGGCGAGCCATATTGATCGAGCCAGGTAGCCTCATCAAAGTTGTTCGAGTTGACGACGAACGTATCTCCCTCCCAGTGGCCCACTGCGTATCCATACCAACGTGAGTCCGCATCGTCGCCCGGAAGTTTTCGCCCATCTGTCCATATGTCGCGCCAAGTGCGGCCATCCTCGAAGAACTGAATCACTTCGTCAGCGGCCTGGGCAAACCTCATTCCAGGCCGAATGGGGTGCCACATGATACGCGGGAAACCCGTCGGGTCACACAGCAGGACAGGATCGTTCCAATCTTTTTCGTTTGGAAAAACCCCGTTGCCCAATGCCTTGCCATCGTATCCGGTCTTTGCCTTGTGAAACTTCTCTAAACCCCATGGCGTCATTTGCGGCCGATTGTTGCTCGTTTCGTTCAGGGCCCCAGGTGGTAGCCCGGTCTTGGTAATGTCCCAAAATCCAGACAGATCATGCGGGTCAAAAGGCTTGTTCGAAGCGGCCGGGGCCTTGGCTTTTTGTGATTCTTGCTTGCCGTTCTGAGCGAATGCGACGGACGAAGCTAGCACTACTGTGATGGCAATCGTCGCACCCGTCAAGCGATCTAGCATTTTAGAACTCCTTTTCGCACGCTCATTCATCGAGCACAACCTAAGACCCAACACCGCAAGAGCAGGTCACCCTTTCGAACGGCATGAGCCGCGGAGGGAACCGATCTGCCTGACTATATTCCGGCCCTTTCCTGTTGTCAAGGCCGAATGATAGTCATTTTTCACCCGGTAGGCTCCTAATCCACCAATTGGACACCACCCGGGACCCACAAACATCTTAAAACTGGAACCGTGCGATGAGCTGGCCCACGCGCGGCGGGTAGAGCGTAGTGGTGGTGTTGATGGTTCCGAAACCGGAAACGGTCTGCAAGCCTGGCTGGCTGCAGGCGCCGTTGGTGCCGTTCGCTAACTGACAGACCGGCGCCGCCTGCGGACTGACGCCAGGCCCGCTGAGAGTCGGGTTGTTCAAGTACGTGCGGTTGAATATGTTGACGAACTCCACCCGCAGGTTCATCGTAACCCTCTCCTTGATTCGGAAGACCCGCGCAAGACCCATGTTCTCCACTGGGCGGCGCTCGCCACTGAAATAAGTCGTGTTCGCCGCGCCGCCAAATTGACCCGGGGCGGGGTTGGCCCACGCGGCCGGATTCAATGCGATCGTCTTATTCGGATCGAAACAGTGGCAGTTAAGGTTTTGCGTGAACAAGGGCTGGTTTGCCACTTCGTACTGCGGGTTGGCGTTGGGCTGGAATGTAAGGCCAGCAATGGTAGCCAAATTGAGGTTCGAAGGATAGCCTACTGTGTTCGCGGTGGGGATGGCAAAGAGCGTCCCGCTGGCATATTGGAGAAAGCCGCTGAGCTGCCAATCTCGGACTGCCTGCGAGACCCACTTGTTTGGGCCCCATTTGGGCGTCGTGTAAGCCCAGGAGATCTTGCTCACCAGCGTCTGATTGGTAGGATCGAGCTTCCAGTCCAGCGGCCGGTTTTGAATATCCGGCGTTCCACCGAAGGTATCCATGTTCTTTTGCCACACGAACGAATAACTGAACTGAAGACCGTGAGAAAACCGCTTGTTAACCTGCGTCTGGAGCGAATTATAGGAAACGTCGCCCAGCGGCGCACTCAATACATTGAGACCTGAGTTGAACTGCGGGAAAGGCCGCAGGGACTGGGCTACGGTTGCAGTGAGCGGGAAACCGGCGAAGGGAATCTTATTCTGGAAGGCTCCCGCCGCAGCCGAACCGACCGGCGCGAGCAGGGTAGCCAAATTCGCAGGATTGTTCAGGCTCAGACCATTTTGGCTCAATATGGAATTGCTCAGATAGTTGAGGTTGGTCAGCGCTGCGGTGTACCACCAGATTCCATAGTTCCCTACGTAAGACGCATCCACCAAAAGATTCGGGATAACCTCACGCTGGATCCCAATGCTGTATTGATACTGCCGTGCTGGTCTTCCGCCGTTCGGGTCGTACGATTGCGGCCCAGCCCCTGGAAGGACGCCGCCGATCGGGTAATAGCTCGAGCTCAAGTTGGGCCACGCAATGGTGCCCTGCGTAATTGGTGTCCCGTTTACGGCGATGTTGCTCAACGTCATGATCGGTGCGCCGGGAACCCCAGCGGGGCCGAAAGGATTATTGGCTGAGGCGGTCCCGTAGACGCCCCCGCCGAAGGTGTTGCCCTGACCTGTGCCGGCGTATACGATGCCGAAGCCACCCCGCAGCACCGTCTTCGGCAAGAACTGGTAGGCGAAGCCGAGCCGTGGCCCGAAACCCCAAGGATAATTCTTCGCGAACTGGCAGTGGCAAGTCGCCTGGTATTCGGTCGCTCCGGGATGGCCGCCGGCTGCAGCGTTCGGCGCCGTCTCGAGGAAATTCGGCGACCGTCCGTATTGCTCCTGGTAATACGTCGAGAAGTCGTAGCGCAGGCCCAGATCCAGCGTGATTTTGCGGGTCACCTTCCAACTGTCTTGCGCATAGCCCGCCAACGAGTGTTTTCCGAAGCGCGAATCTGACGTGGGGTTGATCGTGGCGGTATTGACCAGTCCCAACAAGTAACTGGCGTAGGACAGACCAGTATGGTATGCGCCAATATTGGCGGCGCTGACACCCGAGACGGTCGTGACCGTGTAAGGCAAGGCCGTTTGCGCGTTGCTGAATCCGAAGGTGCCCTGGAGGTCCGTGTTGTTCACGGAATAATTTCCCTGAGACCGCAGTTCACCGCCAAATTTGAAAGTATGGTTGGCCTTGACCCATGTCAGGCTGGCGATGGAATTGAACTGGTTATAAATCGAATCAGTGCGCCCTGTGTTGCCGATTCCCCCGTTCAATCCACCGTTTTGCATGCCTCCGGCAGCTGAATCGAGGAGACCCGTGAAGTTGGGAAAAGCGGACGGAAGAGTGAACGAGGGGCTGCAAAGATTGAGATTGGTGCAGGCGGGGTAGTTTGGGGTTACCAGGGGCCGGCCCAAGTCGTCCGAGTTGTATCCAATGCCCAAGTGCAGCAGGAGCGTTGGCTGGAGAGTGCGGTCATAGTTCAAGCGGAGCGTCTTCGAATAAATACCGCCGCCGAAGGTATCGGAGATGGGCTGGGCCATTCCATCATCGCCGTAGCACGTCAGGCAGTAGGTCATGGTGCGATTCCAGAAGAAAGACAGTTTGTCTTTGGGCCCGATCACGTGATCGAGTTTGAGCGAGGGAACCTCGGTTTGCCGGTGCTCAAACTCGGTATTTTGGAAATTGTTGGTTGAGCCGAGCGGATTGCAAGGCGGCCCCGCGACGCAGAACGGCTGAGGGAGCAGACTTTGGACCTTTAGCGCGATCGGATCCAGGCTTGTTTTAGGGATGATGTTGTTCTGGAACGGAGTCGCGACCACCTGACCGTTAAAGTTTCGAGCGGAGGAGGGATCGTAAATCGCATCGGCAAAGATTGCGGCGCCGGTAGGGTCGGTCCCGATAGTCCGGGGGCCGCCGGCGATCCCGGCCGCTATAAGAGCGCCGCTGAAGTCGCCGTTGCGATACGCCGCCGTGGGAACGCTGGTCGCGGCTGGCAATACGTACTGATCCCGAATGTATTGCTCCCAATTAAAGAAAAAGAACGTCTTGTTGCGGCCGTTATACACCTTTGGAATCCAGATCGGCCCGCCAAAGGTCATGCCGTAGTCGTTCTGCGTGTTCGCCGGGTTTACCAGTTTTCCGTGACCGTTGTTCGTAAATGGCTGGCCGGCATTCAAGTATGCGTTCTGATAGGACTCAAACACGCTGCCGTGATAGGTGTTGGTCCCCGATTTCATGGTCACGTTGTAGACCGCTTGGCCGGCTTGGCCAAACTCCGCGGAGTAGTTGCTAGCCTGAACCGTCCATTCCTGGATTTGATCCTGGCCGGGCTGAGCCTGCGCATCGGCGCCTTGGCCCAAGGCATTGGTTGCATCCATGCCGTCAATAAGAACTGTCTCGGATCCACCCCGCCCGCCGTTAATCTGGTCGGGAGATCCGACGGCGCCAGGGACCGGTGGCGTAAAATAGGCCCCCGGCACCAGCGCAAGAAGGTTGTACGGATTCCGGATACCCGCGCCATTGGTCCCGATCTCCAATAGCGGAAGAGCGTTCATAGTCTGGGAAGAGATCGTCGAACTCACGGCGCCGCTCTCGGTTTCGAGCAAGGGCGCTTCCTCATTCACCGTGACCGACTCTGTGGCGTTGCCGACCTGAAGCGTGGCGTCGACACGGATGGTTTGCGCCGCCTGAACAATCAGGCCGGGGCGGATGTACTTCTTGAAGCCCGGCACCGTGATGTTAAGTGTATAGGTACCCGCCGGCAATTCGGCGATGGTGTAATTGCCAGTGCTGGAACTCGCCACCGGAAAAACGGAGCCCGTGTCAACGTTACTGGCTTCGATCGCCGCGTTCGACACCACGGCGCCCGTTGGGTCGACGATCGTGCCGGTGATGGTACCTCGGTCGCTCTGAGCAAACGCAGTCAGAGCGGAAAGAACAGTGATTACGGAGACTAACGTGGAACGCATGGTTCACCCCCCCAGAAATGGTACGGACAAAAGCTTATAACTTTTACCGCAGATGGTCTAGGGGGGGGCGCCCCAAATTAACGGCCGCAAAATTCTCTTCTAAATTCACTTCGTTGTCAAGCCCGCTCCGGGATCCTTGACCAAACGGTTGAACCTTTGCTCCTCGGTTGGCACGCAGAACAGTTCCTCAACATCGCCCGTAGGAGCCAGCTTGAAGGTTTTCTTCTCGCTCAGCCAGGGCTTCGTGTACGCCTTAGGAGCGTTGATCGTCATGTTGAGTTCGAGCGTATCCCGGTCCACGCGGTGGTATCGCTCCTCCAGAGACATATCCTCGCTCACCGGATTGCCGAAGTGGTCCAGCCAGGTGCGTTCGTCAAAACCGGTAGACTTCACCACGAAGGTGTCGCCTTCCCATTTGCCCACCGAGTATCCCATCCAATGCGGATCGGGGTCCTTGGGAAGTTCCCTCCCATCCGTCCATATGACGCGGTAGGAGTGCGCCCACTCGAAGAACTGGTAGATCCGGTTCGCGGTCTGCACCAGTTGCATCGGGTAAATCGACACCTCCAGAAATATGTTGCGCGGCATCCCCAGAGGGTCGCAGGTACTCATGGGATCGTTGCCGCCCGGAACCGCGCGCGGCCCATAAACGGGATGGTTGGCGTTGAACTTCGCGAGTCCCCAAGCCGTCATGGGAGGAGTCTCATTGCTCATGGTAAGGACCCCGCCGGAGCGGCTCCAGACGCCGTTGAGATCGTGCGGGTCGTGGGGAACCGAAACCGCGGGCTCGGCGGACTTGCCGCCGCGTCCTCTTCCCTTGGCCTGCCCTTGCGCGAACAAAGCCGGCGCTAAGACCACCACGGCAACAACGGCCAAATGATTTCGCATCGGTACGCTCCTATTGCTCCGGGCCCACTTTAAGCGGCTTTCCGTTGATCGTCAGGTTGGCTCTCGAGACCAGGCCAACCGGCGTACCAGCCTTGTTGGGGCGGACGGTCAGGTTGATTTGATCCCCGGCTTTCAGTGTATTTTTGGACCACCCAGCGTTCTTCAGAACCGAAGGACTGTTCATCTCGCCGGCCCAATGCACGATGCTACCCTTTTCGTCCGTTACGTCGAATAACACGTAGACGTGCGGATTGGCCCACACAAACTCCGTTACGACGCCGGAGAGGGGAATTCCTTCTGCTGTCGTCGCGTAATTGCTGGTGCCATGGTGTGCCGTCAGCGAGCCGCAGATGATCAGCAGGCACGCAACCAGTGAACTTAGTTTGCCTTTCATTGTGCTTCTCCTATGCGAATACTACTTGGTGAAATCCTCGTGATAAGTGATCTTGTACACCTCGCCGCAGGTTTTGCTGTTGGCTTGGGCGACTACGCGGTCCGCGCAGATTAGTCGAAGCGAAGAGCACCGGCATGAGCATCCCGCAACCGGCTGCAAGAAATGTCGTATCCACAGATCCCTCCGGCGGGTAACTGTAAATTCCTCGGATGTTATCCGGCCAATAATGGTAGCATCCTTGATTTGTGAGCGCCATCCGGGGAACTGCATCACGCCGCTCCCGCGCTCTGCTCGCGCTGGCCGGCCTAACGTTTACATCGTGAAGATGGTGCCTGTGGTCAGATTCGAGAAGTAGCGAGGGTTCGTGGTGTAATGCCCGCTGCTACTGGCGTTCGGCAAATAGTAAATCCAGGTGTTCAGCGCGAAATCGTACAGGTTAGGAAATAACGTCGAGCTGGTGTACCACCAGTGGCTGGACGAAAAGTCGTACAAATAAATGTCACTGGCTGAACCGGGGATGAATGCCTCGAACCCCATGTCGTAGTGATACAAGACGGAAGTGGATGGGTAATTGTAGTACCCAAATAGGTTACCGTTCGGGAATTGCAGATAGTACACGCCGCTACCCAGGGAGTCCGCTCCATTGAAGAACGCCGCGTTTGCGGTGCACGGCGTACTGGAAGGAACCAGTGTCAGGGCGAGCGTCGCCACACCTAGCAAATCCACTCCGGCGGTTTTCGGAAGAACAAAGCTTGCCACTGTCTTACAGTCATCGAGGTTGAATCCGTAGCGGTACAGGTACGTGCTTGTTGCGACCTTTGCGCCCGTATTTTGATTGTAATAGGGCATGCTCAGCGCGGTTGTTTCGCCCGGATAATTTTGGGGGGTGTTCCAATCGCTAACGCTTTGCGTGAATATGGCAGACGTCCCGTCTGAGTAATTGACTTGGAAGTGCAGTCCCGCTTGATTTGCTTTTGCAGCGGCCAGCATTTGAAGCGATCCGAATTTCCCCGAAGGCAACGGGACGTTCGTCGGTTCGCCGCCGTCGTTGATGGTATTCCAGGGAGGCGCAATTCCGTTCGTGACCGGCCCGAAGATGAAGGGGACGGCTTGGCCCGAAGTCCAGGATGGTCCGACCAGATTGGCCGAATACCCGCAACAGTCTGCGATACCGGTAAGAAATGGGGTGCCGTCGATAGCGATGCCCGTCACGTTGTAAATCGCTGAAAGGTCGACAGGCACAGGTGCGAGGCCGGAGGCGCGAACCAGGAGCCCAACGGAGCTGACATGATTCAGAGCGCCGGATGACGCGGACAAGCTGATGATATATACACCTGGCGTGACTTGACTGCTAGCCGACAGGGTGAGGGTGCTGGAACTGGCAGTGCTCGCGGGACTAAACGACGCCACCACGCCTTGAGGTGCTCCAATTGCGGATAGAGAGACCGCATTGCCGAAGGTACTGACTGGCGTGATCCCAATGACGGTCTGGACGCTTGCGCCCGGAGTTAGGTTCAGGATCGAGGGCGAAGCGGACAGGGTGAAGTCCGGCGTAATGGGCGCGATCACAATGAGACTCACCGCGATGGTCTGCTTCAAGGTTCCGGAGGACGCGCTAATGATTCCGGTATAGGAACCAGCTGGGACCGAGGCCGGAACAGTAAGCGTCATGGTGCTATTACTCATGGTGCTCGATGGAGAAAAGGACGCCACCACTGCCTTGGGAAGGCCAGATATGGTCAGGCCGACCGTGCCTGAAAACCCGCCGTACGGATTCACAATTACTTTACCGTCCGCACTGCTGCCCTGATTCACAGTGAGTTGGTACGGGGCCACGGAAAGGCTGAATCCCTGCGTTCCCGCACTGCCGCCGATAAGATCGTTAATCAGGTTCTGCCCGGTCGGCGTACCCCATCCTGTGGTGAGATCATAGCCCGCAACAGCGTAATACAGGTTTGGGCTGGCGGCGTTGGTGTTGTTACCAACCGTGATGTCGTGAAAATCCGAGTTGTAATGAGAGCCTTGGCCCAGCGTGTAGAGGGTCGGATTCAGGAATCCGACCGGTGGCTTTTGGTTCTCCGCAGCTTGTTGGTTGACAAGGGCCAGGAACCCCGCCCATAACGGAGTCGCAGCGCTGGTACCGCCGCCCGTGGCCGTGGTCTGGCCGTTCTTGACCCAGAAAAGACTAGGGGAGGCAACAATAGCAACGTCTGGAATATTGCGAAACATTGTCGATCCCATGTTGGTGATCATACTGACCCCGGCCTGCCAGGAGGGGATCGGATAGGATGAATCGAAGCCACCCCCGCTGCCAGTCCAAACAGCTTCTGAAAGCCAAGCCCCTCCTGGTCCGGTCGTGACCAGGGACGTGCCGCCGACAGAGGTGACATACGGATCGCCAATCGGCGCGGAAATTGAGCTCGACGGCGCATACGCTCCGCTGTCAAAACTGGCTTCAAAGAAGGTCTGCCCTTGCACGGTGTATTCCATCAAGATCTGTTCTATGGTCGCCAGGGTTGGCGGGCTGGCAGCGACAGCCCAGGAAGAACTCAACTGCCTGGCCGCATTGTCGGTGGCCATCCGATTCATTTCGTCCGCGAAAAGGGTGCCTTCGTAGACTAATATCTGGGCGCCGGGGGCCATCGCGATCGCCATCTCAATATCCAGCGCCTCTTCGGCGTCGTCGTAGCCGGGTGTCCAGATCCCATTTACACCGTCCAACAACACGTTGATGGCGGGAACAATGGGTAGGCCACTTGCTTGTTCGTAGGCAATAATGTCGTCGGGAGAATACGGGCCCGCCTCCAGCAGGCCAATGGACTGCCCAGCCCCAGTCAGAGTGACGCCTGGAGCATATGCCGCTCTCAGATCCTTCGATTGGAAGCCTCCGCCGGGGCCTGATCCAGTGATTTCGGCGTGCGGTGTTCCTGGGAGCGGCGGTTTCGCATCCATTCGCCGCGGCGGCATAAAGTCATCGAGACCCATAATGTCCAAGATGGGGATGTCAAGTGGAACCGAGGGCTCGACATCCGGTGCATGAAACGGGCGAGGTTCCGAAGGGTGCTGGTAGGTTTGCATCGTGAACTGGAAGACTCGCTCGAAGTCCGAAACCGAACCGGTCACATCCACGATCATCCGATTAGGAGTCATGGCTGTGACCGTTAAGCCGCTCGATTTCACGAAATCGACCACTTTTTGATAGTCCGCCTCCGACGCTGCGAACCGCGCGGTAAATTGATCGGGTGTCAGGTAGCGCTTGTACCCGGGGCCGGTCGGGTCGTAAAGGGCATCGATGAACGTTTTCAACCCCTGCCCGTCCCCCAAGGGCAACCCAATCGCGACGTCCATACGAGCCGAGCCGGCATAGCGGCCGAGAGCGCGGACGGAGCGATTCGCCACGGGCTTGGGAATCTGATTCTGGAGAGTGCGTCTGTTTTGCGCCTCACTCGCCGGCGGGAGAAATGCCAGCGTCAACGCATTGATGACGAAGACCATAGACACATTCCGGGGAACAAGCATGTCTCGTATTATGCACAGTTTTCACGTCCGCTAGCTCAAACTGGCGCTCCCACGTCGTATTGGTGAGGCCAGTGGCATCGGCGCCAGCCTGGCGCGGGAAACGCTTCGCGATTAACGTGCGTTCTCCACCTTTACTACCTGAACACCACCCGGACAAAAGAGTTTTACGCTGGCCTTGAGCCCCATACCTGCGTTCATCCTAAGGCCCGGATCATCGACGACGAATTTGCCACGATAGTGAGCATCGACAGCAATCGGCACGGCTGGTCGCACGAAGTGTGCGCGGGAATATACGAACGATCCACGAACCGGTTCCTGGATTACCGTTTCGCTCACTAGCTGCGAATCGAACTGTGGAAGGAGCACCTGCGGATGCTCGATCCAATGCAGGAACCGAACTGGCAGATGGCGTTGCGAGTGCGGTTCACTTGCGGAAAAGGCCCGAGGGCTTTGTACATTTTCACCACAACATCGGGGAGATCTGGAACAAGTTTGTAGATCCGGAACAATCCCTCCTTTTTCGCAGGTCCGTTAGGTGATTCTTCACCACGCCCGAATCGCGGTGATATGCTTTCCAGATGATGCATCGAAGAATGAATTTTGCCGTCTTCGCCGCCGTGATGATCAGTCTGCCTGCCGGCGCGCAAACCCAAAAGCCTACCCCGCCCAAGTCGGTGCGGCTTTACGTTTTCGATTGCGGGAGGATCACGGTCGCGAATGGGGATTCGATGGGGTTTAAGCCGGGCGAATTGGCCACATCGAATATGGTCACCCCATGCTTCCTGATCGTTCACCCTCGGGGGACCATGATGTGGGACACCGGCGAAATTTCCGACAGCGCGTTCAAGAGCGGTATCGCGCCGCAGACTGCAGGCGCCTTCACGGTGGATCGTCCGCTGTTGCCGCAGATTGCTGCCATCGGTTACACTCCGGCGGACATCACCTATCTGGCGCTTTCGCATTATCACGGTGATCACGTCGCCAATGCCAACTTGTTCGCGCGCTCCACTTGGATCGTGCAGCAAGGCGACCGTGATGCGATCTTCGCCCCCAACCGCGATACAGGGAAGAAGTTGGGCGCGGTCGGCGACCCGGCCTACTTCACCGATCTGGCCAAGAGCAAAACCTTGTTGCTCAAAGGTGAAGATCACGACGTGTTCGGCGACGGCACAGTAGTGATTAAGTTCACTCCCGGCCACACGCCTGGCCATCAGTCGCTGTATCTAAAACTCGCCAAGACCGGACCTATTTTGCTGTCGGGTGATCTGTATCACTATCCGGAAGAGATTACCTACAAACGCATCCCTTCCTTCGATTCCGACAAAGAGCAGACGGCCAAGAGCAGGGCCATGATCGAGGAGTTTGTCAAGAAGAACAACGCCCAGTTGTGGATCCAACATGATTACACGGCTGGGATCAAGCGAAAGATCGCGCCGGAGTTTTACGAATAGACCCGTAGCTATTTCTGGTCGATGTGCGCCCGGTCCTTCTCATTCTCATTGCAGACTGTCTCCAGAATGTCGCTATCCGGAAGCAGGATTTCGGTGACCTTTATACTGAAGGGCTTGGTGTACATTTTGAGGTCTTCGACGGTGATCGCTAAATCCATGTGACCAAAATCACGCCGGTGGAAGCGCTCCTGAATCCGCAAATCCTCGCTGTGGGGATGACCCATGGAATCCAGCCAGCTCCTGTCGTTGAAGCCAGCCGAGTCCACGACCAAAATGTCTCCGTCCCATCTGCCGACCGAATAGCCCAGCCACGCCGGTTGAGGATCGGCGGGAAGCTTGCGGCCATCCATGTATATTTGGCGATGGGTGTTGTCCACCTCGTACATGACCGCGATCAACCCCGGCGTCTGGATGATCTTGAACGGAGCATAGGCGAAGACGTCGGCGCGCGGGATTCCTTGCGGCAAGCAAAGGGTGGCCGGGTTGTCGGTTCCGCGCCTCGCATTGTTCTTCTGATACAGTTCTTCGGCGGACGGGCGAATGGGCAAATCTTCGGGCTTGAAGTCGCTCAGGATGTTTAAGAAGTACTTCGAGAATGTTTGCGGATCGTCGCCCAACACCGCGTATTCTCTTACAACCGGACCGAATAAGCGCTCATTTTCGCCAGGCGGGGCAAATTCCGTTTGCCAAACGCCGGAGAGATCCGGCTTTCCATTTGAGGCGCGGGGCGCCTTGGCGGAGAGGTTCGCTTTGCCGTCGCGGGTGCGCGGAGTCCCGGGCGCGGGATAATTCAGCCACTGGCCGTTTGCGCAGAGCAGAGCTCCGGCAAATACGACTCCAAGTCTTTCGATTTGACGGCGCATGGGTCGATTTTAGCGCGGCGCCAGCCGCTCCTAACGAGATGACGATGGCTATAGTCGGCTAAGGCTGGGTTGGGCTTGGTGGGGTCCTTCATGCTAGCGGCCTTGTTCGTAGCGCCATGTGCGGCTCAGACAAAGGTCACGCGTGTCTCCGAATTTGACGTGGCGCCAAGCCGAGCGCCCCCCTGGCCCCCGTTCAACAGATTCACCAAGAAGGGGCAGGGCCTCAGCGCAAATCGTGTCCATGTTGGACCTGGTCCAGTTGCTCACGAGCCTGGTAGAAGTGCGGCAAATGAAGCCGCTGTGCGCTTACTTATGGCCGCCTGATGAAGAAGCCCAACTTTTTGGGTCTCGCCGGATTATGATGGATGAGACGTACGATTGGAGAATCCGATGAAACGAATAAACACTGTGATAACGTTATCCGCAATCCTGCTGCTCGCCGGCGTCGCGCACGCCCAAGTGACGCTGAACTCCGTGCGAGTCGGAGCGAAAGACAGCGTCGCCTTGGCGAAGTTCTATCAGGCTGCGTTTGGCATGCAGGAAACCAATCGGATCGATTCGCCCGCCGGACCGGAGGTCTTCGTGAAC
>Ga0206816_1145_pt1 | contig 17588 bp, 15 predicted proteins | sample Alteio_BWOrgCont_88_FD_152866 | JGI IMG/M metagenome (GOLD analysis project Ga0206816, IMG submission 152866) | Enriched cells from forest soil in Barre Woods Harvard Forest LTER site, Petersham, Massachusetts, United States -... | ecosystem: Environmental > Terrestrial > Soil > Temperate forest >... | reverse complement strand
CCAGGCAGTGTGAATGCCTGACCAAAATCAAAGAAAACAATTATTTCAATTTCAATAAAGTCACATCACGTGTTGTACTGTCTGCATAGCTCAAATAAATACTATCTCCTAGGTTTACAGCAGAAATACCATAGTTCGTTTTCGCTACCACGTTATTACCGCTTAAATCTTCTAGAGCAAGCATTTCTGACCAAGAGTAACTCACATCGCCTAGATCATTGACTATTTTTGTCCGAATCATATAAGCTATTTGTCCATTTTGTTGTGCAAATAGTAGATATAAATCTTCATTATGCCATAATGCAGCGGGTGTAACTGCCGAATTGGTATGCAACAAAGAAACCATTGTTCGTATGTTGTAGTTTTCTCCCGTAAGTTGATAATGCCAAGTTTTTCCATCTTCTCGCGGAATGAAATAATGAACTTTTTTGTCTCCAGGTGTATCTTCAAAAAGAAGTGCGGGAGGTTCTGCTATCGTATAATAAGAAACATTTCTTGTACTGAGTACCTCGATAGCTTTACCTTTTTCAAAATGTGCATTTTTATCTTGATTAAAATATAAATGCTGTTTTTCAATTCTTTGGCTAACGGAGGCAAAAACTTCCTCTCGTTTTTGCAAGCCCGCAATCAACATTTCACTGCCGTAATTCGGATCATCGCTTGGAATAGTCAGCAGTGTTAAATTCTCTCTCAAATGTTCATAGATAGTCGCATCATTTTTTGTCCAATAATTTTGCGTGAGTTCAGAAAAATTATTGACATAAACATGGCGGACAATATCATTATCATTTTTGCGGAATAAATAAATTCTATTATTAATGATCGCAGGTTCTGGCCAAAGTTGTGTAACGATGTCTGTTGGTTTATCTTTCTCATAAGCCAAAAGTTTTATGTTATTGCCGTTCCATAACAGCTCATCTTGCAGCGTATCATAGGTAGCATAGTTATAATAAATTTTGCCCTGGTTGCCTTTGTAAAATACTAATAAGTTGTCATCTAAGATTAAACTTCTAGGCATTTGATAACTTTGTTGTGTGTTATCTTCATCTGAAGGGAGTTGAATTCTGTCCGTGACGCTCAGGGAAAGACTCATTGCACTATAAAATAGAAAAAAGAATCCCAGTAAAGCACTACTCATATTACGCTTCGTCATAATTGATCTCCAATTTAAGTTTTTAACTCAGTACTATCGAATTTAATGAAAACGTCAGGATAAGTCAATCTAAATACTATTATAGGCGTAAAGCAAGTAATCAAACAAACATATGTTTGTGTTGTCATTTGCCCAAGACGATTTCACTCACGAAACCCTAGGACACCCACTATCGGCAATCCACTCACAAAATATGTCCCCAATTGTGTGGGTGTCTTATATTTTTTATCGACATCAAAACCTAAAGCCCTAACGTCAAAAATATACCCCATTGGATGGATGTCATACGAAGATCTGCATCTATAGTTTAGATTATTTACTATGCTAATATCCTATATTGAATATTAGCGTAACAAAACAGCTAAAAAATGGCTACTTATTAAAATGGAATAACATTATGCATCAGCTTCTCACACACCAACAAATGATTAACAATTTAAAAACCCATTACGGAATCAATGTGTATGAACTGCTGCAATTACCGCTAGGTGCAGACCTCAACGCGATCATTTATAAAGCAAAGACATGGGATCAATCCTATTTTGTAAAACTTATCTACGGTCATGAACATGACGCAGGATTAGCTATTTTGGAACTATTGCAGCAAACTAAAGTCCCGCTGATTATTCCCCCAGTCCCAACTCTTCAGGGTCAATTACTTCAGCGCTTGGACCATGCTACACTCATCGTACAACCCTTTATTGATGGGCAAAACTGCTTTAGTCATATTTTAACAGCACAGCAATGGATTGCCCTGGGGAAAAGCTTAAAATCCATACACGCTATGCCTATCCCCTCTTCTATTCAAGTGCAACTGCGCAGAGAAACTTTTTCACCTCAATGGCGTCATACCGTCCAAAGCTTTTATCATTTTTTTTCAGGCCATTGCGATCTTGAGAGTGTTGATGATATTTCACAAAATCTATTAAATTTTTTGAAATTACATGCAGCGGAAATTCATAAACTTGTTAATCGCGCCGAAGCACTTGCAAAAAAATCTCAGGTGGATATTTCTTTATACGTGCTTTGTCATGCCGATCTTCATGGCGGAAATGTTTTAGTCGATAAACATAATGCCTTATACCTAGTGGATTGGGATAATCCTATTCTTGCACCTAAAGAGCGTGATCTGATGTTTATTGGAGGTGGTGTCGGTAATGTTTGGAATAAGCAAAATGAGGTTGAATTATTCTATAAAGGATATGGTGAAGTAAACATAGACATGAACTTGTTAGCGTATTATCGACATGAACGAATTGTTGAAGATATTGCAATTTATCTTCAACAGATATTAACAACTACCGACAACAATAGGTTGGAAATGTACCAACACCTCATCAATATGTTTAAGCCTAGGGGAGTGGTTGAGATAGCGTTTGAAACGGACAAAAATTAAGATCTGCTGCAGTGATGAAAAGTCAGTGCACTTCATTTTTTAATAAAATATAATTAAGACTTTATTTGCAAAGTTACACTTAAAAAATATATCATGCCTAAGTGAACGTTTAAAATTAGGTCCACTAACGTACTCATATCCACGCTACACCAGGAGAGTCTTTTAATGAAATATTTTCTAAAGTTAATTACGACTTGCATCATTGCATTAGGTTTTCTACCCGGAGTGATGGCCCAAAATGTTGAGCCTGATCCCGATTGTCCACTGGATTATTTTTATCGTGGATATGATTTGATAAAAGGAAATCCTGCGAGCGCAAAAGATGATACAGGTTGGCGCTTGGCCATTATGGAAGAAGGACGCCTCGGAGAAAAATGTGTGACGTGTTCAGCCAGAACCGTGTGCACCAGCGAATACGAAAAATATGATATGGATACAGAGCTAGATTACTATTATAGTTTATATGAAAAAGTAGATGTTTCTGCGAGCAGTGAAGATTTTCTAGTGTCTACCGCTTTTACAGGTTCTGCTGAATATCAATATCAACAACAAAATGTATTTGGTTTGGGTTTAACCAATGTTCAGGCTGAAGCTTCTTGTCAACTGTTTCAAGGCGGGCGCGATCTTAACTGTACTGAAGTCTCTTTTACTTCTGGCTTTGCAAATGTAATCGATGCATTTCCTACTTCAACTACTGAGCCGGATTGGTTTAATCGTGTCGCGAAATTTTTTAATGATTACGGCACTCACATTATTGGCGATACCGTAAGCTTGGGTGCACGATGGTCGTATGAATCCACATTTACTCAAGCGAATTATGAGGCCATGCGTGCAGGCAAAGTCAATATTGATGCAGCAGCTGAAGCCTCTGCTGAATTTTTTAGAACAAAAGGAGCATCCGGTGCGTATGAATCCGAAGAGATAACGGAAATGCGTGTCATGTTTGATGGCTCATCAAAAACTAAACGTGCGCTTTATATAGGTGCACTGCCACCTACAGAATTATCCATTGGTGAATGGGCCAACACTATCGACAATCCTATTCCTCAAATGTTTAATTTATTTCCTCTATCAGAATTATTAACCCCTTATTTTTTTCCCAATGATCCTAATATTGCGGCCAAACGTGAAGTGATGGAAGCGGGATATTTATTATATTGTGCAAGTGTGCCAGGCTGCCACGAACCCGAACCTCCTGCCATTTTGCACGTCAAAGCTGCGGAATATGGTCATTATGAAAGGAAAAATGAGTTGAGTGCGACCTGTCCTGCAGGGTATCAATTAATTGGTGGCGGATGTCAAACAGAATTTGCTGCAGAGCCAGACCGTTGGATCATTCCCTCCATGAAACCCATGGAAAATAGTTATTACTGCATGGTCAGTATGGATGATCATGACACGATCTCCACATTCTACAAAGGTTTGAGTGTGACGGCCACGTGTTTACGCAACGATTATGTCGAAGACATTCAAATCATTCCCTGTGTCGGCACCTCTGGAGAATATGGGAGCGAATGTATCGCTCAATGTCCTAGTGGTTTTTATATCACCGGCGGTGGATGTGAATCCAATGCTATTGATATCCAGCTCCCATGGAAAGTAACCAGTTCACGACCGATTTATAGTGGGGATGGCGTTTGGAATGCGTGGAGCTGTCATATGGCAGAAGATGCGAGTACGCGTACTTTTTATAAACAAGCCCTGGGTTATGCCGTATGTACACGTTACGCGGATAATAAATTTATTCACCAAAAGACTATCGGCGATTTTAGCGGTACCCAAGAAAAATACACGAATGGTTCAGTGGTGCAGTGTGACGCAGGCTATGAAGTGTTAACGGGGGGATGCACGGCAGGACATCAAAGTAAACCTACTGATGAATGGAAAGTCATTGAGAGTCAACCTTCCGGAAGCATGGCGTGGTCTTGTCTGGCACAAGAAGACCGCACTACCCAGACATATAATGAAGACGTTCAAACTGAAGCGTTATGTGTCAGATTAAATAGTGCTGATAAATAAAAGAGGTGATACTTAATACCTATCATTTTTTTAATTGATGGGTGTCAAAGAGATGGGGTCAGGCTTAACACTTAACATGCTTGATGTTAAATGTTAAGCCTGACCCCATTTGTGCGTTGTGTTTGAGCTTAAGATAACATCATCGCAAACGTTCTTCCAACCTCCCCTGCGAAGTCACGTAAACCACCGGCGGATGAGGACTTTTGATTTTCACCGTTACCCGCTGTATTTGAATTCCCTTTACCCGCTGTATTTGAATTCCCTGTACCACTATCATTTTTCACAGCAATAAACTGTGCAGTAGGTGAAGAAATCATCATACTTTTTGGTGAAGAAGAAGATGATGATGTTAAATTCTTTGAACAAAATTCAACAATACTATCCACAAGTTTACTCAATAAATTCATAAATACATTGGTACTAGGTTCTAGAAACGTTTGCTTAATTCCTTGAAGATAATTATTCGCATTCGTTTCTGCGTTATTTCCATTCGTTGAGTTCTGACTATAAAATGTTACTAATTGCTCTTTAAATTTACCTCCAGCCTCCCTTATACTGTCTCCCATGGGTTCGGATACTGTCGAATCCACAAAAAGTGCATCAAAAACTGTAAAAAATGATACTGTCGGCTTCTCCAGAAATTGATCATATATAAATTTTTTAGTCGTTGGATGATTAAGAAATTGTTGTTTTTCTTCTGCATTGGAAATGCCTTTAAATATATCAGCTAAACCGTGTGCCTTCACAGCTTGATTAGCATTAGACAAAGCATTTAATCTTTGTACCGATTTTAGTTCTGGCACATTTGAAAGTTCATTAGCAGCGCCTGGTTGGGGCATATTAGGTTTTGGCATTTGTATATCTCCATGTATTTAAGATATCATACTAACATGTTGCTCGCCAGGCCGTCAATCTTTAAAGCTCTTATAAATCAATACCTTAAATCATTGACCTATCAGTAAAATCAATATAACGATACCCCCTATTGAATGTTATGATCTTATCCCACTCCCCCGAGGGCACCCTGCTAAGCGCGTAAAATCTTAGCAAGGATCCGAAAGACTAGGGCTAGATCACTAAAACTTATCGGCTTATCTTGGAGGAAATGATAAAGAGATTTGGGAAAAATTCCGATTGACTCATTATTTTCACGATGAGAGAGTAACCCTTCTTATTCATTGAGCACAGGGAAGAAAATGAGAATACGCAGCTTAAGGCAACATTTACGATTGCTGAAAAAATGGCAGCAAGCGGATAAACGCTATCCTCACCATTTGCACCCTGAAGAAGAAAACCTTAATTTATTTTTTTATAATATAAGCCAGATGACACCTGCAGCATGCCAACGTTTATTAGCCCATAATACCCAAATCGATTTTATCTGTGCGCTGAATGAAGACATGACTATAGGCATCGAGCTACCCTATAAACAGATAGAAAAATTCAGACAAACCCATGATGCAAAAGAAAATCAAACCGCCGATTTGTTGGAAAATCTCTTGGGCGATCTCATTATTAAACATTATCCGTCTATTGCAGACCAAATAACGCAACATCTCGCGCAACATAAAAAAGAAATTGACTACACCGAAAAGGATTTAAAAGAATTAATTCATGATTTTATTGTGAAAGAGAACAAGGAAGATATTCAGCATAAAAACGCACCCTTATTAAATTTATTACTTCAAGACAGGGCCGTTCGAAAAATAATCAAAAGTCAATTTCAAAATGGTCATCCGAGCATTTTGCCTGCCTCTCATCGGGTGGCGCGGATAGGCGGTGATTTACGCTACCAAAATGGAGTCTGGATCATTCGTAATAAATCCGGCCGTTTTGGACAAAAACACGGGAATAAACGACGGGCCCTATTGTTCCATGCTGTACATTTACTGAAAATGGAATCTATTTTAAAAAAACAAGGGATCGCTGCGTCTGCTGAAATTTTCTTTAAACCCGATCAAATGCCCTCTTATATGCATTTATTATACGAATTAGCGAACGAAGCCTTGGATAATTTTAGAAAAACTAACAAGGTTTATTTATCGATGGAATCACTCAATAGGATCCCCAATAGTCACGATAAATATTTATTTGTATTAGGTCTGCAGCATATTCAAAACCATGTGGATAGCTTTAACACAGAAGCGCAACCTCAAAATGATCCTATGCCGCACGCTTTACAACCACTTTTTCCGGAATTTAAACTAGATAACTTGCCTGCTTATGAAAAACATCGTAAGCAAAATAGACCGATTGTAAATCACGCCTCTCATCCACAGATGAAATCTTTTTATAAACACAACCACCGTTGAAAACAAGTCACAACAAGCCATAGACACCTATAAATAGTCATTGAATAGAAACGCATTAAATGGGTGTCTATGGTTTTATCGACTATACAATTATCTGTAAAGGAGTTGGCTGTAGGAGCGGGGTGATCGATAGGCTTTGCCCCCTTTGTAAAGGGGGTCGGCCGTTTCGGCCGGGGGGATTTTTGGATCTCTATTTATCACATCAATACTCTGTTTAAATTTTGTAGGTATTAAGATTTAAAATAAAATTCATTGTGCATTAAGATCGCTACCCCCCCGGACGAAGCGTCCCGCCCCCTTTACAAAGGGGGCAAAGCCTATCGATCAGCCCGCTCCTACGGCCAGCGCCCTTTACAGACTATTTGTGGGCTCATGCCCCACTTATTGAGAAGTGACCGGGTTTCTTCGTATCTATATGATTTAATGGATCTTTTAAAAAAAAATTTCAGCGTTTTCTGTAGTGACAGTTTTGTTGACCTGAGGTATACTCCTCAAAACGAACTATGGAGCTAACTATGAAATTTTATCATCACATCCTGCGCGCAAGCTGGGTATTCTTAGCTACGGGTATGGTCATGGCAATGGCCAACGGTGAGGGCATTCCTATTGCCAGTTGTGACGACTTGCAAAATAAGATCGCAAACGATATGAATGGACACTATTATTTGACTCAGAATATTGATTGTAGCAATAAAGAATTCACCCCTATCGGTGCTAAAGGTATTGCATTTTTAGGCCAGTTAGACGGGGGAATTTACGATCTTGAAGGCAACTATACGGGAAAAAATTATACCGTCTCAAATTTATACATTGCTGCGGATAAGGATAATGATGATGCGCACCGTGCATTGTTTTGGCAGTTGGGTTCACATTCCTCGCCCTCACCCGCCCTTATTAAGAATATCAATTTTACTGCTGCGGAAGTGTTATCGGTAGATTTATACCATAGAGCATTGATTGCGGCCCAAGCTGAATCGGCACAAATTTCTAATATTCACGTCGATGGGCTTAGGGTTTGGACCCAAGGTAAACAAGATTTAGGTTATGCCGGCGGCATAGTGGCGTATGCGCACAATATTGATATTTATAATGTGCATATCAAGAATGTAGAGATCCAGAAAAACCTGATTGCAGGCGGCCTAATTGGTATGACTATGCCGGGTACTGTTATAGAGAAATCCAGTGTGGTGGGCTTAAATTCAGGCGGAGCAGAATGTGATGCCTATTATATGGCCCATTATAATTGCGCATTTGGTGGCTTAATTGGCCACATACACGATCAGGATAAACTTAAGCCCGAAGACAATGTGACTATTAAAGAGTCGTCTGCAGAAGGAAGAATAGATACCCGAGATAATATTGGTGGTCTAGTCGGGTTTATTGAGCCCTTTGTAGAAGTTCAGATCAAAAATAGCTACGCGAATGTTCGCCTGGTGCCGACATGCAAAGATGAATGCGAATATGCAGGTGGGCTTATAGGCAGAGCAGATATCGAGCAAGATAATTATCCCGTGAAGCTTGAATATGTGTATGCCCTCGGCGAAGTCAAACCTAATGCTGATCGTAACGCCAGGGCCATCATAGGACATAAAGGTCAACAAGGCTCGACCCGCGTCCAAGGTAGCGCAAGCTACTTTAATACCCAAACGGTTAAGAAAAACCATTCGGGTGATAAAATCTCACAAAGTCTAAACACCGCAACAATGCAGGATGCTGACGGTGCGGAGTTTGCGAACTGGGATCGATCGATATGGGAGTTTGTAGACGGAAAATATCCTGCACTGATAGCTCATAAGCAATGAAAAATACGGTAGTACGTTGAGTTGCTCCAAGACATCCACTTCATTGAGTGGATGTCTTATTTTTTAGTTACTCTTAATAACGATTTGTAACCTGAGCTTCAAGATCGATATGATCTGAGACTGAATCTGAATGGGCCCCAGCATTTGAATGCATAGTCTGTAAGTGGATCATAGGCTCACCGGTTGCTGAATCATCCCCATTACGGCAACGCCAGATAATAATGGCGCAGATCACTAAGGTTGTAGCAATAAAACCGCCTGCAAACACTCCAGCAACTATCATCCCGGTCAGATTATCTTCAGGCCTATCATGTTCAAGTACGGGACTTGGGTTTTGCGTAAACGTATCCGGGCTCATACTCGGACTCGAGGCATTAACACTGGCCTCGAGTGAGCTTCCTAAAAATTCTAATAAATTGAATATGATAACCTCCTAAATCTTAGAATCATTGATTTAGAACAATATTATCAAAAATTTAGTTAGCATGCAAGTTAACTACTTTGAGCAATAAAACTAATAGACACCCATAAATGCTCCCCAGCGAAACTATGGGTGTCTATCCTTTTTCATTATGCAAAAAACTCCAAAATAATATAAACCCCACAAGAGAGCAGTGCTGCCGCAGGAAAAGTAATCAACCAAGCTATGAAAATTCGTCTTACTATTTTCCAATTGGTACTGGCAAATTGATTTTTGTTATAAGCACTCACACCCACGATTGCGCCGGTAACGGCATGCGTAGTGGAGATAGGGATCCCAAAATGGTTCGCGATAAACAGCACGCAAGCTGCCCCAAATTCTGCACACGCCCCTGAAGGCGGTTTTAAGGCCGTAATTTTATAACCGACTGTTTCTATGATACGCCATCCACCGACCAGGGTGCCTAATGAAATCACGCCATAACACATCAAAACCACCCAAATCGGTATACTGGCATCCGTCTGCAAATAGCCATTAGTATGTAACAGTAAGAAAATAATACCCATGGTTTTTTGTGCATCATTGCCCCCATGTCCCATGCTGACCAAGGCGGATGAAAACAATTGCAACACTTTATAGAATTTAATTTTTTGATCCTGTAAATGCACGCGTGGCACCCATAGAATAAGGAAATAAGCAACCATCATCCCTAATACGGGCGCTATGAATACAAATGCAACAACAATACCAATGGTATCCCAATAAATGCTGCCCAATCCTCCCTGCATTATTCCAATGCCGATCAGCGCCCCAATCAGGGCATGAGAAGAACTCGAGGGGAGTTTTAGCCACCAAGTGGATAGATTAAAAAAGATTGCGCCTAATAATGCCGCGGCAATAGCGGTATTATTAAAATACTGTGGCTCAATAATGCCAGTACTCATCGTCATAGCCACATGGAGAGGGAAAATAAAAAAAGCGATAAAATTAAATAGCGCGCCCCATAAAAGTGCTTGCCAAGGTTTTAATACTTTTGTGGCAATAATACTGGCAATAGAATTCGCTGCATCATGAAAGCCATTAATAAAATCAAACACTAACGCCAGCGCAATGAGTAGAACGATGAGTGTCAACATGTTAAATTCTCGCCTTCTGACCTAAAAATCAGTCTCAGTTAGACTCCGGATATTTATAATGCAGCCAAAGCAATACACCAAATGATGAAATACCCGATAAAAATATAATAATGGCGATAGGCAAGATAGATCCATTAAAGAAAAGTACTGCAATAAAAAGATAAGCTAATGTGACTAATAAACCGATACTGCCGCCTAGGGATGCAGCAGTGCCTCTAATTTTTGGATAAGTATTGATATAATCTCCCGAAAAAATACCCATATTAAGAGAAAATCCTAAAGTAAAAATAGACATAGCGAGGGTGATAAGTAATGCATTTTTTTCTGCCACAAGTCCGACGCCTAATAATAAAATGGCGCCGAATACATTAATACTACCGCCTAGCATGCGTACTTTCTTAATACCTAGTCTTTTAATGAGCATTCCTGCACAAAAGCGACCCGTTGCTAAAATAAGTAAAATGATGGCTTGGTAATAACCGTAATATTCTTTAGTGACATGCAAATAATTAATAAATAAAATGGATAAATTGGCAATATAAACAAAATAGGCGCCTGGAATAATGCAGCATAGATACAAAATAGCCATGGCTTTGGGCGTGGTTAATAATTTTTTATAACTTTTGAGTATGCTCGGACCATGCCATAAAGTGCGTTTCTCTTTATGCAATGTTTCAGGAACAAAAAATAGTGCGGCGATGAAAGTAATGCTTGCTAACACAGCAACAAAAGTAAAATTTGCATGCCAGCTAAAGGTTAAATATAAATAATTGCCAATGATCGGTGCAAATGACATCGACAGCGTGATGGCACTGCCATAGATTCCTAAAACGTTAGCCGCTTGTTCACGATCATAATGATCACGCACAATAGTTTTAGGCACCACGAACGCAACACTACTGCCTAGACCTTGCATAAAACGCCAAAATAACATGTAATCAAGACTATTCGCCAGCGCACATGCGATGCTGCTGAAAGTAAATACAAACATTCCAGCTAATAAAATGGGACGGCGTCCATAAGCATCTGCAAGCGGTCCATAAAATAAAGAGGCAATAAAAAGACCAATAAAATTCATACTGATCAACAATTGAATTTTGCTTTCTGTGGTGGCAAAGTATTCTTGCATGGCTGGGAAACTGGGCAAGAAAATATCTGTCTCCACTGCGCAGGTAATCGTGACCAGCATGACCACAGACATAGCGATAGATGTTCTAGACAAAAAATTTGTGTTCATACGATCTTCTATGAGAAATTTTAAAATATTAACGGTTATCGGACCATAAAAAATAATTCGTCATTTTTGCCTGCAAGGGTTATTGAGCACTTACGATCGAATCTTATAACCTTTTGTATTTATACATTTTTTCTTATAAATTACTGATAATCAGCTTAAAGCCTAACTATAGCATTAATTCATTCTGTTACAACTCGGCTCAATTAAGGCGCTCAAATAACACATGTCATTGAACAAAATTAATTATTTTGGTATGATGGCTTTCAATATATCCAGAGAGCTAACCCCATGCCTAGAATCATTCGATGCGATTTTTCAACGTTTAAGCAAGGAGACGACCCTATCGCGCTCATCGCAGCCGCGCTACAAAAAGAAGTGGACTTCCCACTCTTGCTGGCACACGATTTAAATTATTTATACCTGATTTTGAGCATTTTACCTGAATCAGAAGTTGTGATTGAATGCTATCACCTCCCTCTAAATCCGAATGAAATTGAACACGCTTTAATCCATAAAAAAATTCCTAAGCACATTCAAGTCATAGTCAAACCCAACTCCGAATGTTATCCCGCACCCAATGAAATGAATGGCTGGAAAAAAGATCTAAACGATATGGCAAATAATACCGTTTTGGATCAGCACACCGACCCCGCAACAGTCATTAAATCCATTTACACCCGCGCTGAACAAATCCGGCAGAAAAATGCATTATCCGAGGCACACACAGCGCCCTACTTAGTGCAATGTTTCAATGCGATCGGTGATTATTATAGCCAGCATTCACAAAATACCAGTGCTTTTATCTTTTACAACGCTGCAAGAATTCTCTGTCAAAAGGACATGGCCCATTGCTCATACACAAAATTAAACAATATTATTTTGCTTGAAAAAATGGCGGAAATATATATTATTGCCAATAAACACCCCGCTGCACAAGCGTTATACGAGAAGGAATTAGAAATTCTTCTATCGCTATACCCAGATACCTGCTATAAAATTCTTGACGTACGCATTGTGATCGCGCAAACACTCCATAACCAAGGGCAGTCGGAAGCGGCTTTTCATTTTGTTCTTAGCACAAAAATGCCTGAACATGTCCATGCAGTCTATGGGCCTGAGCATATGCAAACCGCTCACCTATTTCTGATACTGGGACAAATATACGAAGCATGCGCGCAACGCGATGATGCGATAGCCTCATACCAAAAGACTAAGGCATTATTTGAACTCAATCAGCAAACGGAATCCGCCCTTTATGCCAGCTTATTAAGCAGTATGGGCCACTTAATCACAGAGACCAAAGATTTTGATACCGCACTCGAATTATACGGGCAAGCGCATGCCATTTATATAAAGCGAAATGATCCTAGAAGTGCAGCCCATATACTCAATACAGTTGGCCTCATATTTTCCCAAACAAAACAATATCATCTCGCCATGCAAACTTTTGAGGCCGCAAAGTCTAGTTACATCACCGAGATTGATTCCAAAGATACCGGGATCATTCCCATCCTAAACAACATGGCCCAATTACATGAGCAACAAGACAATATTGGTGCTGCAATAGAATGTTACGATGAAATACTCACTATTCACAAAGACACCTGCACACTCAAAAAATTAGCCTGCTTATGGGCTAAACTACACCATTATTCCAAAGCAGAAGCCTATCTGACTGAAGCACTCCAATGCACACCCAATCCTCTTGATAATGAAATAGCCGAACTCATTGCAGAAAATAACAAAAATGCGCAAGCCGCAACCGACGAATACCGTGATGAATGTCTCAGCGTGAACAATAATCATGAGAGTTCCAATCCCACAGATAATGGAGTGGAGAGTGCCAGATCACCATACTCATTACGTACCTGAATCAAGGGGTAATGAAGGGACATCCACCAGAAAACAAGTGGGTGTCTTTTTTTGAGTCGTAAAATGTGTTATTCAACTTAATCTCTTCTTAAGGATAATTTGCTAACCTGGGTTTTTAACTGACTCATAGGCAAAATATGTTAAATTGGTTATACACAGCTACCAAAGCCAATCTACGCACGATTGCGCTATTCTCAGAATGGATGTTCTCTTATGCAACATTAATGAATCAAATTTCTCTTTTGAGCAATGATGATAATCGCGATGACCCTTCAACCAAAGACCTGACCACGGCCGTCATCGCCTCCTTTCTGACGACCACATTAATCCTAATTGAAGCCTATAAAAAATGTGATCCTAAAGCTCACCCCATTTTGGAAAAAATAAAAAAGACATTAGAGCTATTCTTGGGGACAGGTGTATTTACCCTCACGGCAAATCAACTCTATGAGAATATCTACGCAACCGTGTTAGCCCACACCGGTATGGGCTTATTTGGTTTAGCGGCCTTGAGTTCAATGCGCGAGGTATTTGATACGAAATCCAGCACCGACGCTAGCCCTGCGAGTTCGAGTAGTAGCTCTCCTATGATTACGCATGCAAATAATCAAAATAATGATGGGTTGTGGGGGACTCTTTTCTGGTTAACCAAGCAGAATACAGCTGTTAAGTATACGGAGAATCAAGCCCGCACTTTCTGGTTAACCCCAAATATCAAGACTCACTAAACCCTTATCCCAGAGAAATAAATCATAGACACCCATAAATAAATAAGTGGGTGTCCAATATACTTCTTTATCCTGTCATGTTACCTATTAAAAAATCCAGATCGCTTCATAGGCTATAATGAGACTGCAATCCATTGATGTTGCTCACATTATCTATAGAAAACCGGATTATAAGGAACTTCCAAAAATGATCAGCTCCAGGGAAATATCACGCGACTTGCTTCTTGAATATTTAAACACCCTGCTTAAACCTGAAATATTCGATGATTATTGTCCTAACGGTTTGCAAATTGAAGGCAAAACCAAAATCGTTAAGATCGCTTTTGCAGTTTCAGCCACGGTTGATTCGATAGAAAAAGCGATACAGGAGCACGCTGATGCGTTAATCGTTCATCATGGTTTGTTTTGGAAATTTCATGGCCCCAAAACCATTACCGGGCCCTTTGCCAAACGTGTAAAACCTCTGATTGAACATAACATCAATCTTTTTGGATACCACCTTCCCTTAGATGGACATTTAGAAATCGGAAATGCAGCACGTTTAGCAAAGCGGCTGGGGATGACAACACTGCAGCCTTTTGGCGCGGGTAAAATGCACGGCTCATTTATGGGTGTCAAGGGTCAGCTTGCCACCCACGCACAAGCCCTGGCAGAAATTTTAGAAAAAACTGTCCAGCATCCCGTGATGCTCGCTACACCCAGCCCATCAAAGCGCATCACTTCCATAGGCATAATCACCGGCGGAGCCAACTCACAATGGCAGCTTGCCTTAAAAGACGGCCTAGATGCGTACATTACTGGAGAAATGAGCGAGCACGATTGGCATGAAGCGCGCGAATCCGACATCGTCATGTTAGCCGGGGGGCATCATGCCACGGAGCGCTTTGGCATACAGGCGTTAATGGCGAAGGTAGAAGAACAATTTAACGTCCCCTGCGTGTTTATTGATTCAGAAAATCCTGCATAGAACTTTTATATGAGCAATCCTCGCTTTTTTTATGATTAAAGCTATATTTAAGTAATGTTGATGACAAAATAAATCTCTCATTACTAAGTAATTGTATTTTAAATTCTTTTTAATGAGACCCTGCTGTAAATATTTATTTGGAGAAAAAAAATGAAGAAAATCACTCTAACCCTGTCTTTTTTGATGGCAACATTATTCGCATTACCCCTTTATGCAGATGAAAATGATAATGTAACGATAGTCAGCCAACCAGAACCCTATATGATAACCGACCAACCGGGGACAACTTATACGACTATGACTCCTGAAGGCGATGTCACTCGTACTACAATCGAAGATCCTAATAGTGAAAATTCACCTATTATTGTTGAACAACAAGATTAATCAGTGAAAACAATCACCCGATTGATAGACTTATCAATCGGGTTGATTGGATTGTTTCATCCAAACCTCATAGTGTTGATTCGATTCCGATTATCGCTAGATATTACTGCGCCAATTTCATTCTATTGTCAGCTTCATCGCGGGCCTGATATTTCATCGCGGTATTTAATGAAGGACAAGAAAGCAGATTTTTCTCTCGATTGACGAAGATATCATTTCTGCTCACGAAAGCAGCAATATTCCAGGGCTCCAATTGACTAGACAAGGAAGTAATTCCAGGAATAGTCATGCCACACTCAGAGGCCACTTTTAAATTATTCGTATTATCGTCTATCACAATCATTTGATTAGGCGCTATCCCTAAACTTTGCCCGTATGCAATAATTTTATCATACAGAATCTTTTTACCTGAGTTGTGGATCCTGCCTGTTTCCTCTTTTATTTGCTTATAACTTTCGATAGCCGTTGCAGTTGTGGTGCCATCTAATTGTGTTGCTCTACCAAAAACATTAGATTCAAATTGTGGGATACCGACACCGTATTTTTGCTTATAGGCTTCGTTAACATAAGCAACGTTCTTTATGTTGCCTTCGGTTGCAAACATAATGGTTGCACCTTCATCGATTAGCATATGGATATATTCCAAAACGTCATTTTTTAAAACGCGCGCTGGATTTTTTGCAAGATCAGTCGCGGCGATATAGGGGAAGGTTGTCGTGATCATACTTCCGATCAAATTGTGACTGCACATGAGGTCATATTCTTCAACGGTATAACCACCGGTATGACCATTGTATAGAAAAGATTTTGCTTCATCAGGCGCGGCACTGCTTTGAGTGCAGGTATTGTCTAAATCTAAAATAACAGCAACACCTTGTAGCGACTTTTTGTTTTTGATTGAAACTGCGCGCGCAACAGGCCCTTGCTGTTCTGCAGCTAATTTTAAATTGTCTAAAAGATTGACTGAACTGCTACGCGTAAAACGATTTCGCTTCCAAGCGTCAGCGATAGGTTTAGTTGTAGTGCTCGTTTGTTTGATCAGTTTATTCTGAAAGGTCACGGCCTTAGCCGCTGCTCTGAATTTGGAATAGGGAGCGTTCACTTGCTGCTTGGGGGGCATAGTCAGTACCTCTTCTGAGTGGATAAAACTGAATATTATTGCAGCTATCTAACAAAGTCAATAGGCTCAGGTCTATCCCAAACTATTGGACAGCCACTTCAGACAGCCTTCTAGGCTATGGTCTAAAAAATACTTATCAAGCTCACTCATGTATGTTATGATTCTCGCTTTCGCCCTAAACAGGAAATTAACTATGCGCGTTGGAGCGCAACCTCAAGCTACACCTCAAGCTACACCTCAAACACCAAGACGCCCTGAGCCCCGCGGATACAGCTTTTCGGCATGGTTTGTCATCTTTAGCGTTCCTACAGTCATCTTAGCTAACATCGCTTTAACACTGATTACCCAAGCCTCTGAGGACAAGCAAAGTGAAGACGCTGGAGTAGTCAATACTAATATATACTTAAGCCATACGTCCTTATATCCAATTATGGCGCTTGCCACAGGCGCACTAAGTTATATATATAACCACACTAAAAATGTGACCGATGGTGAGACTTGCTTAACCAGCTCGTCTTTGGATGTTAGATTCCCCACCGATAACCCGGATAATCTTTTAGAATGCACGACCCCCGAGCAGGTCCAACAATTACGCGCACGCGGTCAGGCCATAGACAAACCATTTGGCCTTAAAAATACTTTTCTGTATTTTAGAGTGATCAACCATGATTACCGTATCAGTACCACGCTTTTTAACTCGCTATCCCCTGATGATAAAAAACGTGTGTCTGTCGCACAAGATGCTAATGGTCGCACCGCCTTACATTTAGCGCTCGGGATCTCTGCGCCAGGCAAAGTTCAACGCCTATTGATGACGCATGAAAATGTGATGATGGCAGATAAGCAAGGCGTAACTCCTTTAATGCTAGCAGCATCGGGTTTAACCAATCCAGAAACCACAAAACATTTATTACACATAATAGGTAAAGAAAGATTAGCGCAGGCTTTAGCTGCAAAAGATGCAGAAGGCAGAAGTGTTTACGACTATTCAAATTTACCGAAAAAATTGATCATGCGTAGCTTGCAGGACTTGATTGTAGA
>Ga0206816_1143_pt1 | contig 17643 bp, 12 predicted proteins | sample Alteio_BWOrgCont_88_FD_152866 | JGI IMG/M metagenome (GOLD analysis project Ga0206816, IMG submission 152866) | Enriched cells from forest soil in Barre Woods Harvard Forest LTER site, Petersham, Massachusetts, United States -... | ecosystem: Environmental > Terrestrial > Soil > Temperate forest >... | reverse complement strand
AGCAATCCTATCTAAGAAACCGACGAAATTTTAAAGTAATCAGGATTAAGCAAAGACGCTCACGACAGGCGTGGGCATTGCTTTACTTGATTACTGGTTCTTCGTCGGACCTCTTAGATAGTCAGCAAGATTAGCTCACGCCGCTGTTTTTATATAAGAACAAAGAATCGTGAAATATGTATAGCGAAAGAAACATAACAAGAGCACCATGAATGAAAGAAAGAAAAATAATCAACCTCCAATCTTCCGAGCTACTGGAAGTGATGGCGTACACAGCAGCTTTGTGAAAGTACGTTAAATCAAAATTTATATATCTTTGCAAACAAATTAAAATCATTAAAAAATGAAAAGAATAAAACTAATAGTCATAACAATAATGCTGCTCGCCACGGTAGGCTTGAGCAAGAGCATTGCACAAACCATTACCATAAATACTCCCAATGGTTCAAATTATTTATGCCCAGGCACAACTTATACATTAACTGTACCTGGAGGTACTACCTATTGTGTATTAGATGCTCCTGGTACAACATGGACAAGAGTTGATTACACTGATGCAACACTAATTCTTGGAACACCATATCTCGGTACTTGTTATCAAACTGCTTATCTTACATTATACAGCGGATCTGTAACTGTTTATACTTGGTGGGATAATGGTGGTACTCCAGATTCAATTCCAGCACAGACATATACAGTAATTTCGACTTCCTTATCGGAGAATACAAATAATCCCTGCGTTGGTAACGATGTTGAATTTTCAGTTTCATGTAATTATGGACCATTAAATTATTCATGGTCATTTTCATCAAGTGACTTATCTGGTTACTCTTCAATGACTTCGGGTCCGTCTAATTTTTGTTCTGTTGGCGGTAAAGGAGATACTTATTATGTAACTGTAACTGCCAATGGAACAGGTTGTGCGTGTGCAACTTGTACTTATGCTATTGATTCGTTTACAAGTTCAGTATCAGCTCCAACAACTCCAACAACTATAAGTGCAGATTATCTTGACGGGCATTGTGCTGCACAGGATATTATTTTAACAACAAGTTCTGATTATGCTACATCTTATCAATGGTATGCACATAATTGGGTTTCTCCTTATGATGCCTGGGGTTTTGTTCAAAACCCTACACCAGATAGTACGGCTGATGTTGTAATTGGTGCATACGACCAGGGGGAATATGTTACAGTTAAGGGAATAAATGGATGCGGGGAAAGTATGTTATCAGATTCATTATATTTATGGTCGAGTGATGAAGCTGATTGTGGTGGGGAAAGAACAGAGAATTCAAAAATTGTAACAAAAGAATTCTCAGTTTATCCTAATCCAGCATCTACTATTGTTACTCTTATGCTTGGAAATCCAAAAGAAACTTATGTAGTTTCTATTCTTGATTTAGAAGGACAATTGATAGAAAGTTATACCACTCATGGAATCAATTTTGAAATAGATATTTCAAAACTTCCAACAGGATTGTATCTCATTTCTTCATGTTCAGATAAGGAGCAGCATTATTCAAAATTAAGCATTGTAAGATAAACAAATTAAAGGCCGGCAGGATAGTAATACTGCCGGCCTTTTATAAAAAAATTCTTATGAAAATATTTAATAAATTAATTCTATTGATGCTTCTTGCACCACTGTATTCTTTTTCACAAAATGCCGATGATTTAAAAGTTTATCAGCATATAGAACCAAGGATGTTTATTGGAGCATCACAATGGTATGCTCCCAATACCAGTAGGTTTGACATTATAAATCCTTCTTATGAATTCGGCATTACCTACTCATTTTCTTTACCAAATAACTTTGTTCTTTATCCATATATTGGTTATTCTATAGTTACTATAAATAATACTGAACCAGGAAATAATCCCTCATTTATTGCATTAGAACGATTTCAATCTTTAATTGGAGGAGCATCACTTTATTATAAATTGAATAAATGGAGCTTTGGAGTAGGTTTCTATGGGAAAAATATTTTTGAAGTTTATCAAGGTCTTGGTGATAAATATCATCAATTCGGATGGGATAGAATGGATAATATAATAATGTTTTCGAGAGATTATTATTTAGGTGGTTTGAGTGTTTTATATTCATTTCCACATTTTAATATTATAGCAGAAGCAAGATTTAATCCATCAGGAATTTATGAGACTTTAGGACCAGGAATACCATATGGTTCTGCAACTATTCATATCAATGAGTATTTGATTGGAGTAGGGTATCATTTATAATGATAATAAGCTACACTATATCTGGAATCAATTTTGAGATAGATATTTCAAACCTTCCTACAGGATTGTATCTCATCTCTTCATGTTCAAATTCAGAACGGCATTATTCAAAATTAAGCATTATTAGATAAAGATAAAAAAAACCAGCAGGGCTTATATCCTGCTGGTTTTTTTACAAATAAATGCTCATGGAAATATTTAAAAAACTAGTTTTGTTATTTTTACTTTCACCTCTATTTTCTTTATCACAAAATGATGACATAAATTTTTATAAACATATAGAGCCAAGAATATATATTGGAGTTTCGCAATGGTTAGGTGGTTCTAACAATAGATTTGATATAAAAAATCCTGCCTATGAATTTGGAATAACTTATTCATTTTCTTTACCAAATAATTTCGTACTTTATCCTTACATAGGATACAATAGTATTACTATTAATAATGGTATTTATTATCAAGCACTAGAAAAGTTTGAAACTATTATTGCAGGCACATCAATTTATTATAAATTAAATAGATGGAATTTTGGAGTAAGCATATATGGAAAAGATATTTTAGATGTATTAGTCGGTTCGGAGCATAATACTCATTGGGAAAATGCAAATTCTTTTGAATACTGGAGTACTTATTACTTAGGAGGTCTGACTGTCCTATATTCATTTTCACATTTTAACCTCATAGCTGAAGCTCGGTTTAATCTTTTTGGAATGCACTATACTATTATTCCATACACTGGCACTATTCATATTAATGAATATATGATAGGTATAGGTTATCATCTATGATATACAGAAAATTTAATACGAAATGCGGCATAGAACATGCCGCTTTTTTTTATTTACTATTGCCACACTTTCCTAAACATTCATCAACAATTTTCAAAGATGAAATTGACAGATACCAATTTCATCACAGCAAACATAGGTCAAATAGTTTATTACATCTTTTGCTGGGTGGACAAAGATGGTAATCTCGGACCAGAAAGCGCAGTTTATTTTTATACTGTGACGGCATAGAAATAGATGAAAACTCAAGAAGCCTGTGTGAGAAATTGCACGGGCTTTTTTTTGTTTCTAAAATTATTTATATTTGCGCCCTGATGATTAAGATAAAAAGGTATGTAGCGATTCTGATGCTGTTAGTGATGACAGCTTATTCGGTTCCTAAGGAATTGCTGCATGAACTTCATCATCACGTTGATACGGTTGATAGGCCTTTTAAATCTGGTGCCGGAAAGGAAGTCGGTACGAAACATATCCATTGTGATGTCTTTAATTTTAATGGACCTGTTTTATTTTCTTCCGTTCACTTCTTTAGTTTTTCTGATGACTTTACTCCTAATACTTATTATCCTAACTATACAGAGGAATATTTTTATCATGTAACCTTTGATAATTTTCAAAGGGGACCTCCCTCCTTTTATATAGGATAATTCCCAATATACTTTTTTGTTCTTGTAATCGCCAAAAGCGGTTATTGTTTTGTTGCATTCCTGAACTTTTTATTTATGGTTCATTAATGTAATTATTCAATGATTGAGTTTGTTGGGAATTATTAAAGACGATTGTCATTTTAATGAAATTGCTTTATAACAGGGCTATTCATTAAAGACAATTTTCTTTTTACCTAAGTGGATTTATTATCTTTTCCAAATTCTTGTTGGGAAAGAATCAACAGAATTTATTCTGTATTCTTAATAGTATTCATTAATAAAAGTATATGTCTAAAAAAATATTCCTGGCAACAGGTATCCTGGTTTTGGTTTCGTGCGTATTTATTTATGCACTAAGGTTTTCAAGTAATAAAGGAAGTGGAGATGATCCCAAGTGCAATCTCACGCTTTCCGGTAAGGTTATTTGTGCAGATGATGGGCAATCTTTGCCCGGAGCAATTCTTCATATTGTTACCAATCAAAGTGCTGTATCTACTGATTCTTCAGGGAATTTTGTGATAGGAAACCTTTGTCCCGGAAAAGTTGAATTGCAGATTTCTTTCATTGGGTATGCTACCTTGGATACCACCTTGAATTTATCTGGAAACAAGAAATCTTTTTTCTTTCTGAAATCTTCTTCTACTCATCTTCATGAGGTGCAGGTTACTGGAAATGCTGTAAAGAAGCAGGAAGTTGAAACTGTTGCTAAAACAGAATTAACGGGTTTGGAACTTCTTAAAACAAGGGGTATAGATTTGGGTGATGCCTTGAAAGATATTTCGGGTGTGGATGTTATTCATACCGGTCCTACTATTGCAAAACCCGTTATTCACGGGCTTCACAGCAACCGTGTTCTTATTTTGAATAATGGTGTAAGGCAAGAAGGTCAGCAATGGGGTAGCGAACATGCACCAGAGATTGACCCTTTCATTGCTACCAAACTTTCCGTGTTAAAAGGGGCTGCAAGTATTCGATATGGTTCTGATGCTATCGGTGGGGTGGTGATGGTCGAGCCTCAAGACATGCCAAAAGGAAAGGGTATGGATGGTGAAATAAACCTTGTGGGAATGGACAATAGCAGGATGGAAACAGCTTCTGGCATACTTCAGGGTGGCTTTGATAATGGCTTGAGTTACCGCATTCAAGGGACATACAGAAGGGCTGGTGATTTACAAACACCGGATTATATTTTAGACAATACAGCATTGCTGGAAAAGAATTATTCTGCTGCCCTTGGTTACAATAAAGAGCATTATGGGGTGAATGTTTATTACAGTCATTTCTATACTGAATTAGGCGTTTTTACTTACTCTGATGCAAGTAGCCCAAAGGAATTAATCGCATTATTTGCTCAACCTGAACCAATTAATTTTCCATTGTCTTACTACGAAAACAGACCGGGTGGTTACTATGCAATTAACAGAGGTTATCAGTTGGTTGACCATGATTTATTCAAGGCATCGGGGTATTTGAAGTATGGCAGCTTCGGTAAGTTGGAAGCGACCTTTGCACGGCAAACTGATAGCAGACAAGAGTATAGTTTAGACCCTCCTTATGTGGGACCGGGTGTTAATCCAGATAATGTTCCTGAAAATAATTTTGACTTAATCACCCATACTGCGGAATTAGTTTTAGAACATAATCCCTGGCATAACATTACAGGTAGCATCGGTTCCAGTTTTATCACTCAAGGCAATGTTTATACAGGCACAAGTTATGCGCCTGTAATTCCTAATTTCAGGAACTATGGAGATGGTTTGTTTTGGATTGAAAAGTGGAATCCTAACAACAAATGGACTGTTGAAGGAGGTTTGCGATTTGATTATAAGTGGCAGACGGAATACAGGGTTAACTACACTACTTCCCAAGATTATACTACCACGCAACAATACAACAATGCGACCTTTTCGATTGGTGCCATTTATCGTTTCTCTCCAAAGTTCAGTTTGAATTTTAATGAAGGAAATGGATGGCGTGCACCTTCGATTTATGAATTGTATGCTTATGGAATTCATGGTGCGACCAATACCTGGGAACAAGGGGATAGTTTGCTGAATGTCGAAAAGGCTTATAATTCGACAGCTTCCATTCGTTATGAAAGTGATGAACTGGAGCTTGAATTAGGGGCTTATGCCAATGTCATCAACAATTATATTTATGCCAAGCCATCCATAAATTCTGATGGGACTCCGGACTTCCATACCACTATTATCGGCACCTTCCCGGTATTCCAATACATTCAAACCAATGCTTTATTCAAGGGCATTGACTTGGATGCGAAGTGGCATATTTCAAAGCACCTGTTGTTTGAACCGAAGATGACGCTTGTATTCGCTAATGACTTGACCAACCATGATTACTTAGTATTGATTCCGGCTCAACGTTTTCAAAATACTTTGTCTTATAAATGGAAGCAAATGGGAAAGTTGAAGAATGCATTTATCAATGTCGGAAGCAACATAGTTTTGAAGCAAACACGTGTCCCTCCGAACAGTGATTTCGTTCCGCCGCCTGATGGGTATTCTTTGTTATCGGCTGGTATCGGTTGTTCGATTCCACTTGGAAAAAGAGATTTGAACATCAGCATTCAAGGCAACAATTTAATGAATACTGTTTACCGGGATTATTTGGATTTCTTCCGCTACTATGCTGTGGAGCCTGGGAGAAGTATTTTGTTAAGGCTTCAAATACCATTCACAATTATTAAAAGCAATGAAGGGAAGAATTAAAAGATAGTAAATATGATAAATAAACTGGAAAAAGGAGGATTTACGCTTAAAACTACCAAATCCCTGACTGGGGCAAGTCTTCCCCCAGTCGGGGGAAGGTTCGCCCTGACTGGGGGAAGACTCGCCCCGGTTGGGGGAAGGTTCGCCCTGACTGGGGCAAGTCTTCCCCCAGTCGGGGCAAGGTTCGCCCTGACTGGGGGAAGACTCGCCCCAGTTGGGGGAAGGTTTGCCCCGGTCATGGAAATGTTCGCCAAAGTCTTGGAAAATTCAAATTTATCAACCAAAACAAACGGGAGCTACGCCGTCATTCATTCGCACAGAAGCCTTGTGAAAGCGAATATTTAATCAAACAACTCCGCACGAGCGGAATAAAGTAAAATAAAAATAATTAAAGTAATCTAAATTAAGGTAATCTAAATTAAAGTAAAAAAAATGAAAAGAGTAATTTTTAAATTAATGGTCTTTGCAATGATTTCAATGACCGCTGGGATGTTGAGTATAACATCCTGTAAGAAACCGGAATCTGTTGTTACGCCTAATCCTGTTCCGAATGAATTCCTGACTACGGTAGTATTTCAATGTATCAATACTGCCGCTCCTTTTGACACCACTTGCGGTGTCTGGAGAATCTTCCCTAACCAGACGAATCCCGATACCAGCCAGGCGATTTTGAGGTATCATCAAGGTTCAAAGTATCTGTGTAACATTTACATTCTTGATGAAACGAATACTCCGACCGGGAGTTATGCGGATTCATCACATTTCAACATCAACACGATTAATTCAAAGACCGTTAATGTTACTACAGAGATTTGGGCAAGACGGAATTATCACCTTGAATGTTTCTTCATGACGGGTGGAAATCTGGCATCTAATCTGAACGTTACGCGTCTGGATTATGACAACAACAATCCTCCGCTGCAAGTTGGATTGACGGACGAAGTGAACACATTAAGCCCGACAAGTGGTGACATGGAAATCCAGCAGCAGCACCAGCCTAATGTGAAAAATGGCACCTGCGGACCAGGAAGTCTTGACTTCGATGTATTCTACAAAACGACCATTTATTAATCAATCAAGTATTAACAAAATTAAATAATTAGAAAAATGAAAAAAGTAATAATAGTAATTTTAATGCTTGTAGCTTTCACAGGCATTCAGGCGCAAAACAATAGTTTTATGAGCGTCTTTGGTGGTGTAACAATGCCATCCGGCAACTGGGCTAAAACTGCCTATAACGTTGATGAAATAGGCGGATGGATACCTACCGACCCGGCAAATCTTTCATCGGGCTTTGCTGGAACAGGCTCTACCTTTGGGATAGAGGGAGCCTATTTCTTTTCAAAGTATTTTGGAATAGGCGGTATGGTAAGCTACAGTACCTTTGGTTTTAATGGATTGGATACACTGTCTGCGGGTTATCGAAGTTCATTCGATGTGGATCAGGTAACCACTTCAGTAGGCGCAGGTTACACGATGTGGAATTTTCTTTATGGAATCTATTTCAGGTATCCATTTACAGAGAAGTTTTCTGTAACTGCAAAATTATTAGGAGGATTTACTACTGCTACCACACCCAGCATTGCCGTTGATGTTTTTGATGGAGGCAATGATGACGGTGTTTTCACACAAGAACCTTGTACAGCCAACTCATTTGGTTACATGGCAGGCATTTGTGTAAGCTATAAGATTCTTGACTATCTTTCAATCAATCTGCAAGGCAACTATTCCTCAAGTCAGCCTGATTTTTTGATAGATAATGTTAATCGCAATGCAAATGTAGGAAGGCTTTTAAAGGAGTATAATCAGCCTTTGACTTACATGAATGTTACCTTAGGTGTTTCGTATTTATTCGGAGGGAAATAGAAGTGTAGTATATTATTTGGTTAGTTTCCGGGAAGTGAACTCATAAGCACTTCCCGGTTTTGTCGCTCGAAGTGAATTTTTTTTGTATATTTCATTATGAAGGCTGGGGGTCGTGCCCCGGCTTTCTTTTTTAGCTGAAAAAGCCTACCATCAATTGTCTTTTAGTTTCAAAAAGGTTAAATTACAAAATTTCTTGGGAGTCGTACCAATAATTACTTATTTTTGTACCCTCAGAGTTGATAAGAATTAATAAAAGATCATGCTTATTTATACAATGGTTTCACAGATAAAAAAGAACTTTAAAGAAATTGCCACCTTCTTTTTTACACTGCTTATAGTTATCGGATTTCCGATAGAATCCAATGCATCAGTTGTTGTTATTCCCGGTACTGGCGGTGCTAATATTTCTGCGGATAAGGCTGCTAACACCAGCACTCCGGCATACACCACATTGCTTGGAAAGATTTATATCACTGAAGGTGCCGCCACTGATTTTGCCGCTAATCAATCGGGAGTAACCTTGATACTTTCTGCTCCTCCCAACTGGACTTTTAATCCCGGCGTAGGGACTGTTTCCAAGACCAGTCATGGAAGTTTTACAGGTAATACCAGCATTGTAGTTACTGCTAATACTATTACAATTACATTTTCTACCAGTGCAGATACAACGAATAAAGACACTTTAATTATCAGCAGCATCGCAGTAGAATCATCAAATGGCGCTCTCCTGCCGAATGCCGGAAACATCACCTGGACGGGAGGTACGGCTTCTATCAATGGAATTTCTTCAAGCATTAATTTTGGTTCTTTATCACAAGTTGCAGGGACTTGCACTCACTTTGTTATTAATCCCGATGCTAATAATAATTCTTTTATCCATAGTCCTCAAAAGACCGCTGTTGCTTTTAGTTTAAGTATTTATGCCCAGGACCAATTTAATCACACTGCTACGACTTTTGTTTCAGCAGCAACCTTGACAGTGAATGGAGGAGCCATCAATCCTGCAACTTCCGGGAATTTTGCTGCTGGAGTAAAGACATTTACTCCATCTTTAAGTCCAATTGGAAATGGAAGAATCATCACTGCTACCAACGGAACCAAAACGGGGGTGAGTAATGCCATCACAGTTAATTCGGATGGATTGACACCACAGGGAAGTTTGGCTGGAGGAACCTTATGTAATGGAGGAACCGGACAATTGAAATGGACTTCGACTTATGGAACGGGACCTTTTACGGTGGTGTATTCTAATGGAAGTGCTATCAATACTGCCACTGGTGTAGTTAGTGGAACTCCATTTAATGTCTCACCTAATCCTACCTCGACAACTACTTATACTTTAATTTCCGTAGCAGATAATAATTCTAATTTCAGGAACTATGGATTTACGGCAGGCAGCGCAACAATTACTGTTTATCCTCGTCCTACTTCTGTTCTTTCGGGATCAAATACTATTTGTAAAGGGGGTGCTGCAAATCTCACAATTCAATTCACTGGAACGGCTCCATTTACCTATAAGATAAATTCAGGGACAGCGATCAATACCTCAACAAATCCACTGACAGTAAGTGAGGCTCCGACCACAACAACTTCATACACTGTTACTAATCTGAATGATGCTCATTGCACTTCAATATCCACAGATATGACAGGAAGTGCAACAGTGGCAGTCAATGTCCCATCGGTAGTAACTTCTGCTACCTTACATGCTACTTCAACAACACTCTGTAATTCAGGAACTCAAACTTCTACATTGACACAAACAACAGGCACACTCGGCACTTCAGCCTATTGGCAATGGTACACCAATTCTACTTTTACCAATCCTGTTGGAGGTCAATTGAGTTCCACAAATGCCAGCATTGTTGTATCCCCAACTGCCACCACGACTTACTATTTAAGAGCAGAAGGGAATGTTGCTCCGTGTCCCGCTAATGATCCTGTATCAGGAAGCCTTACCATTACCGTTAATCAGCCATCTAATGGAGGGACAATTACCAATGCAACTCCATGTAATACTTCAGGAACATTGACTCTTGCCGGATACGTTGGTGCTATTCAAAAATGGCAATCTTCAACATCTCAAAGCTTCAATACCATTACCAATATCACCAATACTACCACCTCTCAAACTTATAATACTACAGCGATTACCTATTACCGAACTGTTGTTACTAATGGGGTTTGTAGTTCTGCATATTCAAGCCCTATTACCGTCAATGATACCACGCGACCCACCTGGTCAACTGCTCCCGGTGGATTGAATACTACAGTGGGTTGCAGTGATGCTAATGGATTGGCAACCGCCCAGGCATTGGTCCCGGCAGTGAATGATGATTTCTCACAAGCCCTGACTTATGTGAAGACAAGTGGAAGTTTTATATCTGCAGGAGGTCTTTGTGCACAGACTGGTACCTATACGAATACGTGGACAGTTAGCGATGTTTGCCACTATGCGGCACGTTCATCATTCTCTCAAACTATAACTATTATTGATAATACTTCACCGACATGGACGACAAGTGCCGGTGCATTGGATCAAACAATATCTTGTGATAATACTATTGCATTGGCATCTGCTCAATTATTAGTTCCTACTGCTACCGATGCTTGTGCAGGGACTTCAACTCCTGTGAAAATATCCGGAAGCTTCGTGCCGACAAATAGCAATTGTTCGCAGGGAGGAACTTATACCAATACCTGGACTTCAACAAATACCTGTAATGGAAATATTTCCGCACCATTCACCCAAACAATTACAATCGTTGATCAAACTCCGCCTGTGTGGGTAACGGCTGCTGGTGCATTAGACCAAACAGTTGAATGCAACGATGCCAATGGATTGGCTGTGGCTCAAGCATTAGTGCCGACTGCTTCTGATAATTGCACAAGCTCGATGACTCCGGTTAAAACTTCCGGTTCGTTTGTTTCCAATGGCGGCAATTGTCCGCAGACAGGGACTTATACCAATACCTTCACCGTTACTGACGGCTGTGGAAATTACACCACTTCTGCTTTCACCCAAACGATAACTGTTATTGATAACATCCCTCCCGTTTGGGTTTCACAAGCAGGTTCCTTAGACCGATTAGTTGCATGTAGTGATTCAGCGGATTTGGCGGCGGCTCAAGCACTTGTTCCTACTGCTTCCGATAATTGTTCTCAAATATTAACTCCTGTAAAAACTGCAGGTGCATATACCCCAAGCAATACCGCTCCTGAAACCGGCACTTACACAAACACCTTCACGGTCTCTGATGGATGCGGCAACACTTCCACATCAGTCTTTACACAGACCATAACCATTAATCCAAGCGGACCTTCCAGCAATCTGTGTCCTGTCTATTATGACCGAGCTGTAAGGATGGCTGCCACTACCAGTAATTTATTCCTCCAGGCAATTTTTGATTGGGATAATCAACCTGCCAATGCCGCTGCCTGCCCTAATTGCGAAACCAATAATCTTCTGAAATATCTTCAAAACAATCATATCAATAAAATAATCATTGATGGTATCGCATACCATTCGCCAAATGGCTGCGGTGCGGGTCCTTTGGGAATGGCTTATGGGAATGTCTATCCTGCACAGCTTTCCAATTTCATTACCAATGCAAAAAATAATTACGGCGTGACGAAAGTCCTTGCCGGCTTGCACGAAGCTCCCGAAGTATTAAATGGTGACATCCTTGGTTCAAAGGCAGATATTAATGCCATTGTTGCATACAACAACAACCCTGCCCATACCGGAAAGATTGACCAGTTCTGGATTGATTATGAATTCTGGAATGCCGGCGCAAACGAATATTGCATCAACTGCCCTATCTCCAATCCATGCAATGTTCCGTACTTTGCGAATAGCAGCAACTATGTGGATTCTCATGGTCGAAATTTCACAGAGTTCGGCTTCATGCAGTTTAAGGCTTTGATAGCTTATGCCGATTCCCAAAGACTTAACACCAGCAATATGCAGAAATCGGAAGTCCTGATTACTCCTAACATCAGTTTTAATATTTCCGAAGCCTACCCTCCTTACCATATCGGAGCTGATTCCATTAACGGGAGATATGTTTTTGATACAACAGGTGGCACGCTTACTCAAGGTCTAGCTTTTGCCGATTGGCTGGAAAATTCAAGTCATAATATCGGTGCCATTGCAATTGATCTTACCGGTGCTGACAACAGATCTACAAGTGTAAATCCTCAAACCTGTTTCACCGGGCATGTTCATGATCTGCATGGTTGTAATTCCTATACTCCAGACCATTTTCTTAATGTTGATGTGGATAACGCTTCTGATGATATTTCCCCATGTACTGACCCTTGGGATCCGAATCATTTCGTTACTAACAATGATGGCGGATTTCGTCAGCGATGTATGGATTTCCTTGGCAGCTTTGGGAATGGCACCATTCCTATCTGTCCTTATTTCTCTGCCGAAAGCCTCACTTTTAATACCGTGAATGCTTTGTCGAATTACATGACAGCCGATGTTTGTGCCAACAACAATCCTGCCTATGGCGGCGTATGTTCCAATTCCAGGGTTCATTATATTCCACAAATTGATTCTACATTTATGGCGCAATATCAGAATAGCTGGAAGGAAAGTTTTGTGCAAGGATATTCCAATTCGCCATACCAGCTTTATTCCGATCCTGTCTATTCCAATCTTAATTTTAATCATCAGCAAAGCACCCAGTCTCCTTGGTGGGGTGCTCTGAATTCAATCGTTTTGGGCAGTGTGGAATATTTTCCGATGAATACTTATCCATTCGTTCTTGACAATGTTCCTTGTCATGGATACCATCTCACGAATCACATCAATGCCTTCAATGCCACTTCCTATCCGGGACCCAACCAGCCGCCATTCATGTACATTCCACAAGACCGCAGCGGCGATGGCGCACCTGATTATTATGTTGCTTGCAATAACAATCATCGCATGACAAATGGCAATTCCATGAATCCGAAGGCTGCTCCTCAACTGACTTTCTCTGCTGCTATTTATCCGAATCCTTCTGATGGAAACTTCATCATGGTGTATCAATTGCCTACCGGAAAAGGAACCTTGACAATTACAGATTTCACGGGCAGGGAAGTCTATCATCAAATTTTAATTGGCATTACTGATTCACAAAATATCAATCTCACCAACCTTCGCGGCGGCATTTATTTCTGGGAAATTATCTCCAGCGACAATGCCTCTTCCAAAGGAAAGATTGTGGTGATGAAATAAAAATTTCATAAGCATTCATTTTTATCAACTTTCCTGTTAAAATATCTTGATTTTATAATTTGGAATGGTATTGACAGACCTCCATTTGACCAAAGATAATTATAAGGCGGATGAGGATAAAAAAATGGAGAACCGCCATAGGCATTACCCATAATATTAGTTGTTCCGTCAGCACAAATTGTATCGTGTGCGGTAGACACTTCAGGAATTAGTTGTGTAGGTTGTGTAATTATATCAATGACAGTTGCCGTAAAATTATTTGCATCTGTAACAGTTATTGAATAACTACCTGCTGGTAAGAAATGCGCATTGTTAAAAATACTAACGGAAGGATTCCAAGCACAGGTGGAAATAGTGATGGTATTATCAATGCTGGTAAGCATTTCTTTATACATGAGACCGACTTTATTCTACTTGAAGGGGAGATTATTCTGCTTGAAGGAGGCTTTATTCTACATGGGACAGACTTTATTCTATATGAGGGGGATTTTATTCTGCAATGTTCCGACTTTATCGTACATGAATGGGAGTTTATCGTACTTTTTGGAGAATGTGGGTTTTTAGTTAATGGTTTTAACATTCCCAAAATAGGTTTATAGCCACAGATTAAAGGAAGGAAAAAAATCACACAGAGATGGAGGTGTTCTTAAATAAAATGGTTCTACTTGGAATTTTGTGGGTAAATAAAATACAAAGTGATAAATCCATTAGTCTGTTTTTTAACCTTAGTAGAAAATAGAATAACATCTAATATTAAAACCTTATTACATTATTTATTTTAAAAAATAAGGTAATAAGGTTGAATCACTTGATAATCCTTTTCTACTAAGGTTGTATTCCCAACAATTACATTGATTAAATGTTTGCTGAAATAGCTCCCACAAAATTCCCAGTAGAACCAATAAAATAGAACATTATATTCTAAAGAATGAAGCCTTACGGCAGCAGGGGGCAGCCGTCAGGTTTCATTCTTATTTGTTACCAATATGCCACCCCTACGGGGTTTTGTGAGGGTTTTATGAATTTGTTTTCTATTATGATTTCGTCCCTAACGGGACTTTTTGTTTCATCATTTTATGATACCATTCCCCGATAGGGGTGGTGCAATAAAATGATGATGGTGGTTATTAATTTCATCTTTTTTGGAATGATTTAAAACCTGTCGGCAGAAAAAGCCGACAGGAAGGAATTGAAAATATATCTGATTTAATTAGGTGGGGAGTTTTTAATTGTCTATTTTTGCATCGTTAAAATAAATATAAGGTTATGCAATTAAAGGATGTTGTGCTGTTTGCGAATGCTGTGAAGAGTTTGCTGGATGCGAATGCTACGGGTGTGAAGGCTTATAATGCTGTGCTTGGCGGTACTTGGGAGACTTTGGTTTTTGTTCCGCAGATTGCTGCTGTGAACGGGATGAGTGGCACGGTGACGTTGAGGAATTTGAGTATCGGGGATACGAAATTGCAGAAGGGTTATATGTTGAGCGAGCGGAGTATCATGGATGATTTGGAGTTTAAAATCGGGGTTTGCAGGAAGGCGGCGACGATTACGGATAGTGTGGCTTCGTTTGGTATCGGTGTTTTCAGGGATTGTATTACGAGGGCTGATATCAGTGGTTTTCATTTGGCTTATGAGAGTATGATATTGAGGATTGGGGCTGGCGGGAATACGGCTGCTTTGGCTGCTGTGGGGTTTTCTGGTGGGGATATTACTTCTATTACTGCGGCTCATGATTTGGCTTGGGATTTGAGTACTGTGAAGATTGGTTTGAGGACGGAGATTCATAGTTTGACTGTGGGTAACAGGGCTTTGGTGGATACTTTGCTGGAGACTTGCGCTATGGTGATTGGTTCGATTAGGGCTTATGCTTCTAAGAATAATAATGCTGACTTAAAGAAGTCGGCTACGGCTGTGGCTTTGCTGGGGACGGTTGCTCCGAAGGGTCCTGCGCATCCTGTGAACAGGACTATACTGCCTAATCAGAGTATTAATTGGCTGAAGAATCCTGTGGCGAGGGATTTGAATCAGTTTACTTTGATGACTGCGGGGGGAAGTGCTACCATCGGACTTGTTCCAACTGTTACCAGCCCAATTGTGGGTGGGACTCCTCTTGTTTATAATACTATGCTGGCTGTGAAGAAGGCTGGGATTCCTGGGAGTGGGAATATTATTAAGATTACTAATACCTGTGGGAAGAAGATTAGGGTGAAGGTGTTTAGGGTGAAGGGGGCGTAGATTCAATTAGGAATTAGGAATTAAAAATGGATTGCACTTGTTGCTTTTTATATAGCTGGGACTTTTGGAAAATTGTTATTCCAATAATTGTACCAGCAATACTTGGTTATTTTCTTATTAAACAATATCGTGAAAATTCTCAATTTACCAGAATTTCAAACATGTCTTCCCTTTGGAGAAAATTTTATGAAAAGGATGAAAATAATTTTCTTAATACTTTCATGGCATTTGAGAAAGATGAAGTAGATAAAATACTTCCGGAAGAGAAGATGAGGTTTCTTGCTTATCTTTCAGAAATCATATTCTTTTCTGCAAAAAATGGTACCATTGATAATGAAATAGCAATTAGATTATTTCATTGGCATTTTTACTATATATACATTGATCCTAAAACTAAATCATTATTTTGGAAGGATATTGGTGGACAGGATCAATTAGAATCACCATCATGGAAACATCATATTGAATTCGCTAAAGAATGCGAAACATTTATGAAAGAAAAAAAAATCATAGCTTAAGTTTTTTTAATGTTTTCCTTTTATGATGCCGACCTTTTTTGGGCGGTGCAATAAAAGGATGATTTTTGTAGGAGCCTCACCCCTTGCCCCTCTCCCAAGGAGAGGGGGACGTTGCCGGAACGAAGTTTTTGTTTCTTTCATCGTCGTGTGATAGCTCCGCTTTTGCGGGCTGCAACACGACGATGATGGAGGATATTATGGTTAGATTAAACTTCTACCGTCGTCTTTACCAAGACATCATTGAAACGCTTCTCGCTTCTGTTCTTGTAGGCTCCTTTGTGATAGGCATATCCTGCTATCAAAGGCATAGCGATAGTGGCTTCGGCAAAGACCATTTGCTCATTGATGACATCTACCTTGCCCCATGAACTTGCCTCCTTCAAGGTAGAACCTGAAAGGGCGCCATCGCGTTCATCAGCAACAGTTATCTGGACAGCATATTTATGCATCGGGCAATCGAGATTAAGGATTTCGGTAGCTACCACAATGTCCTGCACAAAGTTCTTGGGAACTCCGCCACCTATCATAAATATGCCGCTCTCGGGATTATGAATTTTGAGTTTTGTAATCTCTAAAAAGTCCTTTGCAGAATCTATCGAAACATGAGAATCAGGATTGTGATATTGGTGATGAACCATTCCAAAACCGGCAGAACAATCAGAGAACGCAGGAACAAAAATCGGAATTCCTTTCTTGAAACAATTCCAAACTATGGAGTCTTTGCGAGACTCGGCATATTGATTGTTGTCATCCAAATATCTCCCCATCTCAAGGATGAATTCTCTGGAAGAATAAGGACGATGCTGCAATGAGTCTGCAATCTTTCCAATCACTTCATCACATATTCTTAATTCTTCTTCATCAATATAAGTATCATAAATCCTGTCTATCATCAACTCGCGAAGCATGGTATCATCGGCGAATTGGGAACCTTTATAATGTTTAAATCCAAGAGCTTCAAAGAAGTCCTGATCTACAATATTCGCACCGGTAGAAACAATACAATCTACCATATTATTCTGTACCAAATCAGTAACGACTTGCTTCAATCCTGCCGAAATCAAAGAGCCTGCAAGAGTGAGGTATATACCACATTCTTTTTCCTCCTGCATCATGTTGAATATCCTTGCGGCACGGGATAGGTTCCTTGCCTGGAAAGCCATTTCATTCATCTCATCAATCATCGGCACCACATTGTGTTTCTTGATGTCAATGTGTTTGATCGGTTCTTTTAATAGTTCTTGCTTTGTCATAACGTTAATAGTTTTTATTATTTATAAGGCGCAAATATACAGAATCTTCGTTACTTTTAATGTTCTGTGATTCCATTTATGTATTTTGAGATCATAAGAAGTCCCATGAAAGTTAGAAATCCATTTATGA
>Ga0206816_1142_pt1 | contig 17670 bp, 12 predicted proteins | sample Alteio_BWOrgCont_88_FD_152866 | JGI IMG/M metagenome (GOLD analysis project Ga0206816, IMG submission 152866) | Enriched cells from forest soil in Barre Woods Harvard Forest LTER site, Petersham, Massachusetts, United States -... | ecosystem: Environmental > Terrestrial > Soil > Temperate forest >... | reverse complement strand
TTTCTGGTTAATGATCCAATCCGGGTCAGTAAAATAAGCGGTCAATATATCATTGATGCGATTTCGCAAAATTACTTCTACAACACCCATCAAAGGGTGAAATGCCTGTGCAATTTTAAGGTTGGCTTTATAAAGTTTAGCGGTACGCGTTTTGCTGTTATTGGTGGATGCCAAATATCTGCCTATCCTTGGGGAAGAAAAATAGAGCCTAAAATCTTTAAATTTCATTAACTATTTGATTGTTTTAGCAAATATACTTATCTTTACATCGTGATGCTTGGTAAAGCCTCTTACCTGTTTACAGGTAACGTAACCAAGTTTAAGATTTAACCTGCCTCTTTTCGAGGCAGGTTATTTTTTTAGACCCAAAATTCATCAACCCCACTTCTGCTTCACATATTCCAGTATTTCTTCCGCATCAATTTCTACGGTGCTACCGTTGCGGCGGATGTAAAATTGTTTGCGATTGCCATCGGCTTTGTTTTTCATAAAAACGCGGGTGGCCGAAGCCGTTACATCAATTATTGCAACCGCCTTTTCTTCAACTATGGCAAACTCTAACTTGATGTTTGACATTAGGGCATTACCAAAGGCATGGGCGGTAATGTTATCAAAATGCTTTACCCATTCATCCTGGAAGTTTTTGTTTTTACCGAAAGTAGAATAATCATTATCAAGGCCTAAAATATTGCCGTCATCATCTACGCCTACCAATAAAGCGCCGCCATCACTGTTTAAAAAGGCGGCAATGGTTTTTAAAACACTATGCTCTATGTAAAGCTGTGGGCTGTTTTGTTTAAGGCAATAACGTAAGGTACTTTTATATTCGGTGCGTTTGTTTTCGCCTAATTGAATTAAGCTGCGTACCCGCTGGGCATTAATGCTTTCGGCGGCTATGGCTTCTTCTATTTTTTCAAGTTCATCATCTAACGGCACTATGTCTGCATATTTGGCCATTTTAGGGTAGCGCCGGGCATACCAGGTTTCAACCTCGTTAATGTCTGCCTTATTTAAACCGTACGCTTCATAAACCAAGGCATCTATTTCTATTTGTTCATTGCTTTGATAATCGTAACGAGGAGTAGTCTTTTGTCTATAAATAATGTCGTTTACCAGTTTTTCTATTTTACTTATAGTAGCATTGTTTTCATCAAGAAAAAGAAAAGGGAAAGCCGCTATATCGTCTCCGCTCGTATCAACGGTATGTTTAATTGATGTTTTAAACACATATCTGGCTAACTTTGAAGCAAGTAATCCTAAAATAAATTCTTTGCTATAAAAATCACTAAAGATTCCAGAGCCCTTTGCTTCAAAAACACCACCACTGTTTAATCTAAATGTTGGCGCATAAATCCCGGAAATTGAAAAGGTAAGCCCTTCTTTAAAAAAATATTTTTCATTTTTCCATGAAAATCCTGCTTTTTTTCTCATGTCAAGGATTGCACCTTTCCCCCAATTTATATAATACTCAGTTGGGACATAATAGTTGGGAAGCCAACCATCTTTTGAATCTGATTCACCGCCTTTTTCAAAAGGCACAAAGCAACCATCCAATTTTTTCCAATCCTTATTTAACCCTTTCGTTTTCTCTTTATCCGATATTTTTAATATTTCATTTGGATTACATAACATCCAGCCCTCTATCTCGGGGTAAGAACCTTTCAGCCCTTTAGAAACCCTCACATATTTTTTATTTTCTCCGGTTGATATGCCATGAGGACATGCTGCAATATCTCCAAATCGCACCGTTTTTATTTGCTTACCATTTAATTGTATTAAACGTATGTCCGGCCCATAATCTATTTCTTTATATTTTGGACTGTTAGCATCATTCATTAAAGTAAAGAGCTTTGGGCTTGCAATAAAAACAGGCAGGTTTGTATTGACGCTGATTAACTGTTGTGTATATTGATAAACGGCAAAGTCAATACTATAAGTACTTACATATTTTTCAAGGTTAAATAATATATCACGAAATTCCGGCAACCGTTTTTGCGGACTAAGATTAGTCAAGTCGGCAGCAATTAGCTGCATTTCACTATTTGCCAATGTTTTACTTTGTATATATATGCAAGTATTTACTGTAGCGCCAAAGGTATCAGCAGGTAAACGTATAATTTTATGCAATTGATTTTGTAACACAAGTTCTCGCAATTGAAAATGACTTTTAATGGTTAACCAGGTATCACTCACAATAAAAGCGCAAGTACCATTATTTTTAAGCAACTGCTTTAAAGCATGTGCCATAAATATCCCATAGCTGTCTTTACTACCTAACTCAAATTTGTTTTTCAATCTTTCCGTAAAAGTAACGCCATAAGGTGGGTTACCAATTACAATATCAAACCCTCCGGTATCAAAAACCTCTTTAAAAAACAAGTGCCATAAAAAATATGGTCGTTCAGCTTGCTCGGTAATTTTAATTAGCTTTTTGCGTATGCGGTCAACGTCGGCCAATTTTTTATCATATGTCGCTATTATTTTAGCTTTCGGGCCGCTATTAACCCGGTCCTTCATAGCTGCTGTGGTAGCACCCAGTAAATCTTTATTAAGTTGTTTTACAAAGGTCTCCCTATCTTGCAGAAGTCCTTGTTCGTAACTATTGATGCTGATCTCAATATGTTTTATTACCTCATCATCAATTTCCTGGTGCTTGGCGCGCTTTTCGTCAGAATCTTCTATTTTGAAGAACGAGCTTACTTTTTCTTCTAAAGCCTCTGTATCAAAGGGGATTGAGTTAAAGGACAGTTGCGCGTTTTTGATGTTTCCAAACAAGTCTCTTTCAGGTTCATAGACTTTTACTTCTTTTGCCTGAATTTTTACTTTCGACAGATCAATATCTTCAAAACTGTCGGTTTCAAAGCTTTCCATCATACTATTCCCCTGCATAATTTTATAATCCAGGTTGGGTAGCGGGCTTGGTTCTTCTTCGTCAACAATTAATGATAGCCAGAAGCGCAAGCGGGCAATATCAACCGCACCGCCGTCAATATCAACGCCGTAAATGTTTTTACGCATGATATTTAATTTCTCGTCGCGGTAATTAAAGTTTTTCTTCTTGCTTAAATGCGGGAAGATCTCTTTACGGATACGTAATATCTCGAACAATATTCCTATCGGGAAAGCGCCCGAACCAATGGCTGGGTCGCAAATTTTAACTTTATCTAAATGTAACTGAATATCATCGGCATGGGTTTTAACAAAACCCGGGGTTGAAGTATCCGTTTGTTTTATAAAGCCATCCAACTGTTTAAGCTCTTCGGCATTTAACTTAGCGGCTAATTGCTTTTGCAGGTAAAGGCTTAAACTCTCTTTACACATAAAGTGAACTACTTCTTTTGGTGTATAAAAAGCACCGGTTTTATTGCGGTTTTCTTCGAGTAAATTTTCAAATATTAAACCGAGCATTTCCGGGTCGATGCCAATGTCTAAATCGTCGGGGCTGTTTTCGTCAATGGTAAAATTGTAGTTGTCAAAAAACGCAAACAGGTTTTCAAAAAGCTGCGATTCGAATACAATTTCTACCGGTTCGTTATTTACCCTGTCGAACAAACCGCCATTTAAAAAAGGAACCTTTGTGCCGGTTAGTTCAAATATATCGCCCGCGCGTTTTTTATTAAGCGTCTCAAAAAATAAGGGCACAAGCGTTTGCTCGTAAAAGGTCTTTTTATCTTTGGTATTATTGAAAAGTTGCGATACAAAATCCCGCTCGCCGTTACCCCAGCTTTTATCTTTAGGCACACCCAGCCACCCCTTTTTTTGCAGGAAGTAAAGAAAGATAACCCTGCCCAATAATTTTTTTGAAAAATTACTTATGTTGCGTTTGGTTTCCTTCTCCTGTTCATCTTCGGTAAGGTCTTCGCGGTCGGGCGTAAATAACGCGCGCATGTTGGTGCGCGTGCCCAAAAACTCGGCAAAGGCAAGATAGTTTTGTTTATAAACGGCAAAAAACTCTTTGGAGATTTTTTGAACCGAAAAGGCCCGTAAAATATCATCAATTTTTAAACCCTTACTATGTTGTGCAGCAACAATCAATGGCTCAATACGCTGTAGCGCTGTTTTAACGCTTTCGTTTTTACCCAAAACAAAGGTATATCGTTTAGGATGGGTTTCGTTTTTTACCAGTTTCCCTTCATCATCCCAATAGGCATTTTTAGAAATTAAACTAAGCCGCCAATCGGGTGAGTTTTTATTGTAATAGGTAACCATTGCACCATCGGCCAAACCGGGTATTAGGGTATGGTGTACCAGGTTGCGTAAGCCAACCCGGTTACGGGTTACTGATTTGCCGTCGTGCAATTCAACTTCGTAAAAGTAAATTGTTTTGCCATCGGCCAATTCTACATTTCCGTATTGATAGATATGCTTTGCGTCTTCGGCCCTGCTTTCTATTAATTCCTCTTCAACAGGCACTTTATAAAAAGTAGCATTTGGAAATATTTTTGTCAAAATATCCTTCCAGCTATCGGTTTGATAGTCGTGCTTAAAAACATTTTCTAAAGCGGGGTTGTGCATGGTCAGGCTGAAAAGGATTCGGATATAATGATTAACGGTTTGGGTTGTTCTATAACAGGTTCATGCAGTTCGCTGTCCTGCTCTGCTTCTACATGCGCCTGGGTTAACGGGTATGTTTTTAATAATTTAGTCATTGCATCCAGCTTCTCGGCTTTGTTAAATGCAGATTTACTTAGCTGTTTAACTAAGGTATTTATCTCGCGATGTAGTTTTTGAAAAACACCCCGCCGTATCGCTTCAATAGCAAACAGCACCAGGTCTTTTTCTTCTTCATTAATTTCCGGCAAATCTTTAAATGTACTTAAAGCTGTTACGGCTAAAGATTCATTTGGGCCTAATTTTATTCCTTTTGATTCGGTTACCGTTTTTGTAGCTGTGTCTTCCTCAAATGCCTTTACGGCCAAATCAACCTGCTCATGATGAAGTTCATGCCGGGCTACCGCGCGTTCGCTAACTTCGGCCCTGAAAATTCTTGCGGCTTCAACAAACGTTAGTTCTTCATAGGTTCCGTCGGCATTTACATAGGTAAAACTATCGCGGTTCCTGTTCTTCAAAAACACAATCGTAGTTTGTGAACGCGATTTATCCTTGCGGCCCGTGCGTGCACGTTTAGGGATATTTTTTATTCGTTTAAACTCTTCAGGGTGGTCTGCCTTAAATTTGCGCAAATTTTCTAAAAGAATTTGCCGCTCATCCTTTTCCTCTTCAGGTATCTTTTCAAATAATCCGTAAGTGCTATATTCTTCGTCGTTTGAATAGATCTGGCTATCCTCGCCCAAAGCTGAATGAAACGCCTGTAGTTTAATGTAAGCCTTTTTATTTAATTCAATTTCGTCATCGGTACGTTGCGTAGGGAAAAAATTATAGATGTAAATATTATCAGACGCAGTACCTATGCGGTTTACCCTGCCAATACGCTGCATCAGGCGAGTAGCGTTCCACGGCACATCATAATTTACAATTACATTTGCCTGGTGAAGATTTACACCTTCAGCCAAAACTTCTGTAGTTATTAAAATTGGAAACTCATTGCTTTTTTCGAGTGGTGGTATGTTAGCATCAAAATTGGCACGAATAATATCTGCCTTATCACTTTGGTTGCTGCTATTTATAGCTAAAACATTGCGGTGCTGTAGTTTTTCAATCTTTCCTGCTAAATACTCGGTAGTTTCTTTTGATTCAGAAAATACTACCAATTTTCCGTTATCGTTTAACTTATTATCAAAAAAAGATTTGTCCAGTTGCCTCAAAAACTCGTCAAGTTTCGGATCATTAGTGACGTTTGCCCATTCCTTATCTAAATCCTTTAATAATTCATAATCATGATGTATGCCTTTTATAAACTTTTCGTCAAAATCATCAGCCGCATATGCTCGTATTAAATCCGGGCGATCTTCGAGCATCAATTCTAAAGTTGCCTCGTCTTCACTCAATATAAATTCATTAACATTCAATTTTGGGGCAATAAAAATACGGTCAGCTTCGATCATTTTTAGCATTGCCTCATTAGCATTTAAAAATCGTTTCAGTGTCTTTTTAAATGCGTGGAAGCTGCTGTCAATCCGCTTTACCATCAGCGTTTTCATAATGCGGGCCAGCGAATCAGATATATTGTCGGCCTTGGTGCCGTAAAGTTCTTTTTTTACCTTATCGGGCAAAAACTTTATGGCCTGGTAACGCATATAAGTGAGGCCCTTTTCACCACCTTTTAAAATCCGTAATGTACTGTCATATAAATCATCAAGTTTGGTATCCAACTGATACAAAATTTGCTTTGGCGGAATAATATCGGGAAAAGACAGGCCTTGCCCGATAATATCCTTCCAATAAATTTCAGAATCGCGAATGTCAGTACGGGTTCGCCTAACGATAATGGGCTCTAATATTTTAGTCCTTATTTTATCGTATATTTCTTTGATGCCTTTTGCAAGGTTGGCCTTACTGATTTGCTTATCCTTCTTTAGTTTGTCATATTTTTCTATCAGATCTCTAAAAAAATGCTGTATGTTGCCCACATCAAGATTTGAGACTTTTGAATCCAAAAACAAATAAAGTTGATTTCTTATATCGGATGGTCTGTTATTTAACGGCGTAGCCGTTACCAAAATCACCTTTTTTTCAAAGCGTCCGTCAATGCCCGGCCTTTTCCTCGGCGTCTTACAAAGTTTTTGTAGCTGGTTAAACATTTCAGATTCGTCACTTCTAAACTTATGTGCCTCATCAACGATGATAAGGTCATAATCTTCCGGGTGTTTTACTTTATGCAATGAGCCATTAGAAATAAAATCAACGTTGGGGATTTCGAAATCTCGAATAGTTTTTGTCCATGAAGGCTTTAGCGCCGGGGGATGAACAACCAATGTTTTAGTACGGTAGCCGTTTGTGAAATAGAATTTTTTAGCAACAATGGTTGCTATGATCGTTTTACCAAGCCCAACCACATCTGCCAAAATAAAACCGTTATATTTAGTAAGTTTATTAAAACCATCATTTACCGCGTCAACCTGGTAGGCCAGTTTACGATAGCCCTTTGGCAAGTCGGTTACAGATTCAGGGTCGTAATCAATACTTTTATCAAAATAATCTATCAGGAACTTAATATAAATGTCATGGGGGGTATAATCGTGATTGATGTAGGTTTGCTTTGGTATTTGCTCTACAAATTCATCTGTAATATTTACGCTTTCAAGCCATAGTTTTTCAAATGTATCCCATGCAAATTTAATGTCGTCATGTTCCCGCAACTCAACATTAAATTCAAAGTTACGCTCCAATCCATTTTCTGTTAAGTTGCTTGAACCTGTAATTACCGAACCCCAGCCTGCATGGGTATGTTCATGCTCGTCACGAAAAACATAGATTTTTGCGTGCAATTGTGTAGACGGATGTATCTTGACTTTTAGTTTTCCGGTTAGTATGTCTTTAATAAATGCATTAATACCATCTTCAACATTTTTTTTATAGTCGGAATCCTGTATATCCTTTACCGCCTTTTTTAAAAATTCTTCCCTTGCCGAATCGGCATTGAAGTTTAATTCTAAACCTTTGCTTATAGCTTTCCGCGCCCGGTTATCTAAATCAATGCCCACTAATATTCTGATCTCCGAAACGTTATCCAGAAATTTTCTTATTTTGAAATACCCCGAAGAATAAAAGTATCCAACTAAAATATCCAGATAAAATACCTTGGTATGCGTAAAAACACCTTCAAATTTGTTAAGAAGTGTATTTTGGTCGGTATTAGTAAAAAATTGTGTGGACATTAAAATTTATAAAGGCTTAAAAGTAGATTTAAAATTAAGAAATACGATGGACATTCAACTAAGAAATTCAAACGAGTTTGTATAATGGTGTAATCTACGTGTGGTTAATCAGCATAAACCGTGTAATTTGCCCACCGCGCACTTTGTTGGTGATAACACGCAACAAAGGCGGGCGCGCTTACTTTTATAAAACGAGGTGGCGTTTTGAAATTTTACAAGTAATGTGCGTGGATTACCTAGCGTGTTTGCTATCGCGTGGTTACCTGTCGTGTAGAGATTGCCACGCTGTCGCTCGCACAACGCTCGGAGAAGGGGAGTCGTTAGTAAATTTCTGCACAAGCCTGCCACCCTAAACCTGATTGCAGCGGATACCTGCCCGCGCGTAATGCCTTGCGCAGTATAAGCGGAAAGCGGGGCTATTGGTACAAATAGGGTACTGCGCTTGCTTTACTAACATTCGGTAATTGCCCACCGCGCATTTTGTTGGTGAAAACACACAACAAAGGCCGGGGTAATTAAGGCCCGTGAAAGTACGTTTAATCCTTGGACGCGGTTTCGCTGGTAAAACATAAATTTGCCGGGATGATCTATAGGCTAAATGAACGCTTAGTATTCCCCGATCCTGAACATGCCGAGCCGGATGGCTTACTGGCTGTGGGCGGCGATCTGTCTACGGAGCGCCTATTGCTCGCCTATCAAAACGGTATATTCCCGTGGTATAGTGATGATACGCCCATATTGTGGTACTCGCCGCATGAGCGGTTTGTAATTTATGCGGATGAGCTGAAAGTATCCACCAGCATGAAACGGTTTTTACGGAAGGAACCGTTTACTATCACTATTAATAAATGTTTTAGGGATGTAATAGAAGCTTGCGCTACGATTGAACGTAACGACCAGGATGGGACGTGGATAACCGACGATATGAAAGCGGCGTATATCAAACTGCATGAAGAGGGCTATGCACATTCTATAGAAGTTTGGCAGTATGAGGAACTGGTTGGTGGTATGTATGGCGTCCCGATGGGAAACGTGTTTTGCGGCGAGAGTATGTTTAGCCGGGTAACCAATGCGTCAAAAGCGGCATTGATACACGTTTGCAGTTTATACAAAATGCTGGATTGCCAAATGCCGACAGAGCACCTGGCATCAATGGGCGGCAGGTTGATAGGTAGAAAAGAATATATGGCCGCTTTGAACAATAGTGATTAGATTTGGTTTAAAAAAATTGTCATTGCGAGGAGCGGCGGCGACTGTGCGCCGGGGCGACGTGGCAAGCTCGTCGCACGTTTAGCAAAGCGACGAGGTTGCCGCGTCGCTGGCCTTGCGCCACCCACCACCGTTCTTCGCAATGACAATAAACTTTTATGCAGCAACAGACTAACACCAAAGAACGAATAATTTTAGGTATTGACCCCGGCACGGCCGTAATGGGCTACGGGCTGGTGAAAGAGATTGGCACCAAAATCGAGTTGATTGCCCTGGGCGTGGTGAAGATGGACAAGATAGACGACCACATGCTGAAGCTGCAACGCATATTTGAAAAAACCGTTGCCCTGATAGATAATTACAAACCCGATTGCCTGGCTATTGAGGCGCCGTTTTATGGCAAGAATATACAGGTGATGCTAAAGTTGGGTCGTGCGCAGGGTGTGGCGATGGCGGCGGCATTGTCGCGGAATATTGAGGTTACAGAATACTCGCCGCGAAAGATCAAACAATCCATCACCGGAAACGGCAACGCCACCAAAGAGCAGGTTGCCGCCATGTTGCAAAACTTGCTAAACTTTAAAGAGACCCCGGATTTCCTGGACGCGACCGACGGATTGGCGGTGGCCGTTTGCCACTCCTTTCAAAAAATGCCTGCCGGCAAAAGCGGCAGCAAAAAATCTTATTCCGGGTGGGATACTTTTGTGAAGGATAACGCGAAACGGGTTGTAAAATAAGTGGTATTGGGTTAATGGCCGCCTGATTTTAAATCCCTTAAGCTTTTTATTAAACCAATTAAGGCTTTTATTAAATTATATTAACTTTTATCAGCTAATTTTTCGCGTATTTTTTGGGCGGTAGTTTCAAATTCTTCAGAAGTAAATTTCAACTTCGGGCGGGCAAAATTAAGGTCGCTTACGCTGTTCATAGGTATAAGGTGGATATGCGCGTGGGGCACATCCAACCCGATAACAGCCACGCCAATGCGTTGACACTCAATGGCTTTCTTTAAACCTATAGCCACTATTTTAGCGAATATCTGTAGGCCGGCATAGGTTTCCTCATCCAGGTCGAACAGGTAATCTACCTCTTTTTTAGGTATAACCAATACATGGCCCTCTGCAAGCGGGTTAATATCCAGGAACGCCAGGTAATCAAGGGTCTCTGCAACCTTGTAGGCCGGTATTTCGCCTGCTACTATTTTGGAAAAGATGGTCATTTTCTAATGAGTGAATTAGTGAATGAAGGAATGAGTGAATGGGATTGGCAACTCACTCAATCGCTAATTCACTCATTCATAATTAAATAGCTATCTACTTATCTCTAAAATCTCAAATTCAATTTTACCTGCCGGGACGGTGATCTCGGCTTTTTCGCCTACCTTTTTACCCAACAAACCTTTGGCAATTGGCGATGCCACGGATATTTTGCCTGCTTTCATATCTGCCTCACTTTCAGACACTAACTGGTAGCTCATGGTGGCGCTATTAGCCAAATTCTTGATCTTAACGATGGATAGCGCCAAAACTTTTGAAGTATCCAGTTTAGATTCATCCAACAGCCGCGCATTGGCCACATTTTCCTGCATTTGCGAAATCTTAGCTTCGTGCAGGCCCTGTGCTTCCTTAGCTGCATCGTATTCGGCGTTTTCAGACAGGTCGCCTTTATCCCTTGCCTCGGCAATAGCCTTTGAAATATTGCTACGCCCTGTAGTTTTTAAATACTGTAATTCTTCTTTTAATTTTTCTAAACCTTCCTTGGTATAGTATGATACCTCTGCCATAACGCGCTTTAAATTAATTAGTTAACTTGTTGCCAAAAAAAACCGCCCTTCCTGGTCTTAAGAAGGACGCAACGACTTTAAAAACAAACAAGACTATATGGGCCGGGCCTACATAGTCTTGTTTAGTGTAGAACGAAGATAAGTGATTTAAGTTTTAATCTCCAAATTTTTGAGCGATAAATATTAACCAATCAAATTTAAGGCGATGAGTTTGGATGCCATAACCTCGCTTATACGGCGGTAAGAATCAAAGGTCCAGCCTGCTACGTGCGGCGTTAATATTACTTTGTTTGAGTGTTTTAATTCGTCAAACCATTCCTGATCTGCCAATGCCGGGAATTTCTCCACTTCCAATACATCCAGGCCTGCTCCTAATATCTTGCCTTGTCTAATGCCGTTCAGTATAGCTTTTACCTCTGCCACCTTGCCACGCGAGGCATTGATAAAGAATATCGGCTTTTTAAAATGGAACAGGTATTCGTCGTTCACCAAGCCTTTGGTTTCAGCGGTCAAAGGTACGTGTAAACTCAACACATCGCTATGTTTAACAATCTCTTCCATACTTACTTCGCGGGCATATTGGTCTGAGAACCCCGTTTTATACTTATCGTAAGCAATTACGTTTACTTCAAACCCGGATAGCTTTTTGGCAAAGCTTTTACCCATAAAACCATAACCGATAATGCCAACAGTTTTGCCTTTTAACTCATAGCCACGGTTGGCTTCGCGCTTCCATTGTCCGGCGCGTATTTCGGCATCAGCAGTAAAAAAATTATTCATCAAAGCTAATAGCAAACCAACACAATGTTCGCCGACCGCATCCATATTGCCTTCCGAAGCGTTGATCAATTTAATTCCCTTTTGAGTAGCATAAGCCTCGTCAATATTGTCCAACCCGGCACCGGCGCGGCAAACAAAATGCAGGCCCGGCGCAGCATCTATTACCTTTTTATCTACATTAAATTTGGAACGGATAACGAGGCCGGAATAGTCGCCAATGATTTGCAATGCTTCATCCAGCTTGATAGTCGGTTGATAATCACACTTGTAGCCTGCGGCTTCTACTTGTTCGATAAAAATGGAGTGGATGTCGTCGGCGATGAGGATTTTGTTGTTCAAAGCTAATACTATTTAAAGATCCAAATATACACATATCAAAACAGCAACGAATCTGAACCTGTACTAATACCGATAAACATTTCGTTAATAAAGATGTAGGTCAATCAGCAAGCTATGAAAACTTTAAAATTCAAAAAACTTCGTTCAAATATAAAAGATCATGTTCAGAAACTTTCGGAAGAAGGTTTCCACCAGATATTCAGCCGTATAGACCAGTTAAATATTAAAAAAGGCGTTGATAAAATGGGCTTAGAGAAATTTATTGACCAGTGTGCTTACCTGGCGGCGACTTCGGGTGTGATATCCGGCAGCGGCGGTATGCTTACGCTTATTGTTGGTATGCCCGTGGATTTTCTGAACCTGATAACCCAGCAATTCAGGGTTACAATGGCTATCATGTACGCTAACAATGGCACTTACCAAATGAGCTTCCCTGATTTTATGTCGTTGATTGCAACTTCATTAAAGGTTGAGGCCGGGATAGCTATAACCAAAACAATGATGGAGGCTATTGCCGAAAAAATGCTGATGATGGTAGGTACCCGTACGGCCGAAAGAATGGTACCGGTAGTAGGCGCTGTAATTGGCGGTACGGCAAATTACCTGTTCATTAAACGGATGGCAGCATCTGTGAAGAAGATGGATTTGGTGACAGTGCAGATTGTTAACTGATAGCTACCGGTTTGCTGTTATTTTCTTCGTCAACCCAACAAAATCTCCTACACTTAATCGCTCTGCCCGCAGATCAAGCAACGGCTCATCCACCATTTTTTCTTTATTAATGAGCGATGATAAGGCATTTCGCAGTGTCTTTCTGCGTTGGTTAAATCCGGCTTTTACCACCTGCCAAAATAGTTTCTCGTCACAATCCAATTCGGGGGTTTCATTTCGCGTTAGGCGAATAACGGCAGACAATACCTTGGGCGGGGGATTGAACACGCCAGCCTTTACAGTAAATAAATACTGCACTTTATAATAAGCCTGCAAAAACACGCTTAGAATACCATATTCCTTACTTCCGGGTTTGGATGCGCAACGCTCGGCAACTTCCTTTTGGAACATGCCTACAACTTCAACTACTTGTTGACGATTATCGAGCACTTTAAACAATATTTGTGAAGAGATATTATAAGGAAAGTTGCCAATAATGCCTAAAGGGCCATCAAATCTACTTTCAAAATCCAGTTCCAAAAAATCAGCATTGATTAAACGGCTGCCTAATTGGGGGTATTTCTTTTGGAGATATTCGTACGATTCGGTGTCAATATCTATCAATGAGACTTCATACTCAGTCTTCTCCAATAAAAAATCAGACAGGATGCCCATGCCAGGGCCCACTTCCAATACTTGTTTGTGTTTACCCTCCGGGCGCAGGCTCTCAACAATTTTAGCTGCTATGTTTTTATCAGTAAGAAAATGCTGACCTAAATGCTTTTTTGCTCTTACCAACGTCATTATAAATCAAATATATCCGCAAATTAAGTCATATTTGTGGTTTACCGGGTAGTTTAGGCTTAAAATGTTTTTATTTGCACTTGCAAAACATGGAAAAAATTAAAATAGGTATAAGTATTGGCGATGTTAACGGCATTGGTTTAGAGATTATTATAAAGACTTTAGCCGATAGCCAGATCTATAATTATTGCACGCCTATTGTTTATGGCCATACCAAAGTGGCTTCGTTTTATCGCAAGCTAACAGGTATCAACGAGCTTAACTTTAATGTGATCAGCCACCCTTCAAACGCGCAGCCTAAACGAGCCAATATGATCAATTGCTGGGAGGAAGATGTGAAGATTGAACCCGGCGTTTTGAATAAGGAGGTTGGTAAATATTCATTCCTGTCATTAGAAAAAGCAACTACAGATCTGATAAACGGCGACATAGCAGCCTTGATAACTGCGCCCATACATAAAGATAATATACAAAGCGGGGAGTTCAATTTTCCCGGCCATACCGAATATTTACAGGAGCGCGATGGCGCAGCCGAGTCATTAATGTTTTTGGTGAGTGACACCCTGCGTGTTGGCGTTGTCACCGGGCATATCCCGGTTGCCAAAGTTGCCGAAAGCCTTTCTGTTGAAAAGATAGTTGGCAAATTAAAGCTGATGAACGCCAGCTTAAAAAATGATTTTTGGATACGTAAGCCAAAGATCGCTGTATTAGGTTTAAACCCTCATGCCAGCGATAATGGCTTGATAGGCCACGAAGAACAAAATATAATTACCCCGGCAATTGAAGCAGCAAGAGAGCAGGACGTACTCGCTTTTGGACCGTATGCTGCAGATGGCTTTTTTGCCAACGGAACTTACCTGCAATTTGATGCTGTATTGGCAATGTACCACGACCAGGGCCTGATACCTTTTAAACAGATCGCGTTTGAATCGGGCGTTAATTTTACGGCGGGTTTAAAATTTGTGCGGACATCGCCCGATCATGGTACCGCGTTTGATATTGCAGGTAAAAACGAGGCCTCTGAGATATCTTTCCGCGAAGCAATTTTTACCGCATTACACATTGTTAAGCATCGTTTGGAAAGCGTGGAACTTGCCGAAAACCCGCTGGTATTTGCCAAATTAAGCAGGGACAGGGACTAAATATCTTTTGTAAAAATATCCTTACAAAACTTTCTCTTTTTACTTTATTCATTGTTATATTTGATATGATCAGTTATCACCTATAATTCACCATGTTATGAAAAAAGTTTCGGATATTCTTGCACGTAAAGGCGGCGATGTAATTTCAATCGATGCCCATACATCGGTTTTAGACGCATTAAGGTTAATGGAAGATAAAAACATTGGGTCAGTTATCGTTACAGAAAATGGCGAATATGCAGGCCTGCTAACCGAAAGGGATTATGCCCGTAAAGTTATCCTGAAAGGAAAATCATCCGATGATACTACCGTCCGTGAAATTATGAGTACCGGGCTTCCTCATATACTACCCGGCAGTTCTATCGAGACCTGTATGCATATCATGAGCGAAAGCAATATCCGCTACCTGCCAGTTTTTAGGGAGGATAAATTATGCGGGATAATTTCCATCAATGATGTGGTTACCGAAACTATCCTATCGCACGAAGAAACTATCGAACATTTGAAGAGCTATATTCAATCCTGACGGCTATAGTTTTTTATGATAATCGAAAGATAGCCCGGCTGCCAACCCAACGGTAGCGTATGCGTAATTACCCTGGAAATAGATATTGTATTCATCCTGCCCACGGTAACCACCACCTGCCATTAACGATACATTTTGCATAAATGGCAACTGGTAATAATATTTTAGAGAGATATTCAATCGCTTTTTATAATCAGATATATTATAGTTATAATCCTTGTCCATGATGTACTCCATATCAAGCTGAAAGTGCATCCAGTTATCAAAATCTTTTTTGTTAGGATCAATCGGGTCGCTGTACTTTTTGGCAATCGCATATAACCAGTTTCCTTTCAGGCGGATCCATCCATATTTACCTTGCAGGGCATGGGCATAACCTAAGCCTACTAAGGCAGCATGTAATTCCGTACCGAATGATTTATAATCATTAATGATCACATTTGCTTTATCCATACGGCTGCCGGTATGGTATAAAAAGGTGTAAAAGTTGGTAGTGAATTTACCACTGTCTACATTGATCGTTCCATTAGGATTTGCAGTTGAACCTTCAATGCCATTGGAATGATGATTATAAGCAACCGAGAAGAATTTAGGATGATAAACATCATTGTTCGCCCTGAAATATACTGCGAAGCCCGGCATATAGCTTGGGGACTTTACCGGAGCACCCAATGCCGAAAACAACCTGATGCTAATCTCAGGCGTAGCTACCACAAAAAATGGCAGTTTAGGCGAGTTGACCAGCACAAAGTTTGCCACCAAATCTGATGTCAGCATCGTTTTGTTTGGGGCACCATACTCATTGCCAAAAGTTGCTGCTTTTAAGTTTTGGGTGTAGATATCGTTAAATTCGTTGTTGAGGGTGCGTTTATTCCTGGTTGCGGTATCTAATGTTTGTGCGAATGTGCGGGTTGTAAACAGGCAAAGGAAAAACAGGAATAGAGAATTTTTCATAACATCGGTTGATGGCTCAATTACGGGAAATAAGTTATCCCGGATTTATCTACAACTTTTATGTGGATTGGTTTTGGAGATTATTGAAACAACAAAGGCTCCTAACCGGAGCCTTTGCAAACAACAAAACTAAATTTATCGCTTACTTTTTATAGGCTGCTATGCCACTATCCAAATAGTTCTTAAACTCATCTATATGAAAATTTGCGCCTTGCGGCGGTACCAATGTTTCGCCTTTTTCATTTATTATAACATAAAAAGGCTGCGCGTTTGAGTTGTATTTAGCCTCTTCCAGGTCAAGCCATTTGCCACCAAGCGTGGTTATCTGTTTGCCGGTGGTTGCCGATTTAAATTGCTCGGCAGCAGGCAACTCAGTTTTGTCATCAATTACCAATTGCAGTATTACAAAGTCATTTTGAAGTCTGTTTAAAACTTCTGGATTAGGGAACACGTTAGCCTCCATTTCACGGCAGTTAACACAGTTCCACCCGGTAAAATCAATCATTATGGGTTTATGCAATTGTTTGGATACTTCAATAGCCTGGTCATAATCATACCAGTCGGCAATGCCTTTAACTTTAGGCATTCGCTTAAAAAGTTCCTCGTATTTTTTTGTTTTAATATCTGCTACTTTAACCGATGCGGATGGCACCGCAGCCCCAACTCCTGCGGAGAGGTCAAAGTCCTGCGTACTCAATGGTGGTAAAAAAGCGCTGATGGATTTTAGCGGCGCCCCCCATAAACCGGGGATCATATAAATAACAAAAGCGAAAACAATGATGGATATGAATGCGCGCGGAACAGATAGGTGCGTCAATTCGCTGTCATGTGAAAATTTTATTTTTCCTATCAAATACAAACCCATCAACAAGCCAATGGCTATCCAGAGCGATAAAAATATCTCACGGTCAAACCAGTTCCAATGGTAGGCCAGGTCTACATTTGATAAAAACTTCAAGGCAAATGCGATCTCAATAAAACCTAAAACTACCTTAACGCTGTTTAGCCACCCACCCGATTTTGGCAAACTCTTTAATGCGGATGGGAACAGGGCAAATAAAGTGAATGGTAACGCCAATGCTAACGAAAAACCAAACATCCCGATAGCCGGACCAAGCCGTTCGCCCTTAGTAGCTGCTTCAACCAATACCGAACCAATAATAGGTCCTGTACACGAGAAGGAAACCACAACCAATGTTGAAGCCATAAAAAATATACCGATCAAGCCGCCTTTATCTGAATTTTCATCCAGCTTATTAGCTAACGAACTGGGTAGCGTAATTTCAAATGCGCCAAAAAATGATATACCAAAAACGATAAGCAGCAAGAAGAAAAAGAAATTAAATATGCCGTTGGTTGCCAGCGCATTTAAAGCTGATGGCCCGAATATGATGGTTATTAGTAATCCTAAAAAAACGTAAATAACAATAATAGATAGCCCGTAAAGCAACGATTGAAAAACCGCCCGGGCACGGCTACCCGCTTTTTTGGTAAAAAAGCTAACTGTTAAGGGCAACATTGGATAAATACAAGGCATTAAAAATGCTGCGAAACCTCCTAACAGCCCGGCTATAAATATCTCCCAAAGTGTTCTTGGTTTACCCGCCGGTTTTGCTACACTTACTTTTGCTGCCGCTTTATTAATACTGTCTTGCTTTTTCTTAAAAGCCGCCGCGCTATCTGCAGCTGTTGGTATATTGGTAA
>Ga0206816_1074_pt2 | contig 17974 bp, 22 predicted proteins | sample Alteio_BWOrgCont_88_FD_152866 | JGI IMG/M metagenome (GOLD analysis project Ga0206816, IMG submission 152866) | Enriched cells from forest soil in Barre Woods Harvard Forest LTER site, Petersham, Massachusetts, United States -... | ecosystem: Environmental > Terrestrial > Soil > Temperate forest >... | reverse complement strand
GACAAGACGTGGCGCCTCTACGTTCCAGCCATGAACTGCGCGTGCAGCACTAGCAACCCAACGCTTCTTGGGACTTTTGCTCCAATCTGCATGGAGTAGGTTTCGGTATGGAAGCGGCTCAGGCAATTCTTGGCTCTTTATGCTGTGTCCCTTGTTTTGAAAGAATACTGGAATCATTGAGGCAACGAAATCTGCTGCGCTGGATATGCTGGAGTTGTGGCTACAGGGTTTTCTAACAAGGTCGTTGGACAGACAGGTGAATTTGCGGTTTGCGCTCAGCTTGGTAAATTGGGTCTGGTGGCAACGCCGTTCGCCGGCAACGTTCCTCACTTTGACGTGATTGCGACGAACGAGGACTTACGGTCCGTGCCGATTCAGGTCAAGGCCTCGTTTGGCAATGACACGTGGGTACTAGGGGACGCTCGCAATTGGCTCCAGATTGATCTGTCTGCGGAGACCGGCAGGCAAACGATCACCGGGCTCAAAGAGATTCCCCATCCGGATCTCATCACGATCTACATCTGGCTCTCGAAAGAGGCCGGCGGCGTCGATCGGTTTTTTGTGTTGCTCAAATCGGAAGTGCAGGGGGTCGTCCTGAAGTGTTACTCCGAATGGTTACGAAAACATGATGGTATCCGTCCCAGGAAGCCGGACTCCTTTCATCTCGCCATTTCCATTTCTGACATCGTGGCATTCGAGAACAACTGGACTCTAGTCTTGGAGGCCCTGGGTTGAGCGACAGCGCCCAACCCAGGCTGATTGATTGAGGGCCACTGTCCAGTTCAAGCCTAGCGGTTTGACGCGTTTTGCGAGATTTCATCGGAGTCTCAACGCTTCGGACGTGTTTCTATTCCTGGACGTGGGCCCGGCTCGAAGATCAACTTCAAGACACCTGACAGCCCCGATCTCCACAATTGTGAGCACTCGCCAGCATAAAGCTCGGCGCCTACCCCATGAGCATCAGCTTTGTGAGCTTTCTCCGAGCATAGTTGATCTGGTTCTTGACTTGGATCTGGGTGAGCCCCATTCTATTACCAGCTTCTGCGTGCGATAGGCCCTCATTAACTACCAAGTCTAAAATCTCAAAGTGCTTTGGGCTCAACTGATGCAGGCATCGGTGGATGTCCATTCGCAAGCACATGCCATGCTCGTCCAGCATGGAGGTCGCCTCACAATGCGTCAGTTCGTTCAGACTTGTCGGCAGAGACCTGAGGGCGGAGTGAAGAAGGCAAAAGTGCGCCTTTGCTTCGCCGTCGGATAGCCCGTGTTCTCGCTCGAAGCTTTCCTGAAATGTAGGTTCGCTCGACCTTCCCAGAACGTAGGCTCTTGCCGCCCGTTTTCGCTCAGGAATTCTAATCAGCGCGTTTGCTGTCGGAACCTTCGTCAGGCCCATGGATACCTTCAAGTAAACGAACGTCTTTACCGAGCAACCACGTTTTGCTGCACGATCGGGCTCAAACTTAAGGTACGCAGCCAGCGCGAACAACCTTGCATGTTGCAGGTAATCATCAAAGGTGTCGCGGGCATCCGTGTGACGGAATGTCCTTCCCGCAAATCGGCGGAGTATCGGATCGTGGCGATGAAGAAGTGCCTCCGCGGCTTCTCGACCACTGGCTGCGCGGTGATTGGACTGGTAGATTAAGCAAAGGTCGACATCAGACTGGGTGGACCTGAATTGGTTCATGACGCCTACAGTTGACCGTCTTGACCTGCCACTAAAGAAGCCCTTTGGGAAGACACTCAAGTCCAGCGGAACCTTTCGCTTCAGGCTGTCTGGATAGGTCGCACTACTACATGGATCTCCCCCGCGCGGTTCTTAAAGGACCTCCAATTCATGAGCCCAGTGCTCAACTCACTATGCCGGGCCTTGAAGCAGCTAGGGCATTCTATGAGGGTGCGCTGCGACGTCCCCCTCCCCTACGGAAACAAGCTGGTGTTGCTGCGAGAAGGCAACGAACTGTTCGTCCGGTTGCTACTGCTGGTCGATGGCCGTCGCACGTTCGTCACGCCTCCGCTGCCGATCACGCCGGCCGACGTGGATCGGGTTTTGTCCGGAACTTATGTGGAGGTCGACCTCGGCGGGCTCAAGCTGCTCGCCGACCAGCGGGATCTAATCATCTGCTTTGAGTATCGCCGGATTCCGGTGGCGCACTCGGTCTGGCAGCCTATAGCACGCAAGTTTCTGCATCCTGCTTAGCCAGGCATTGGTGACGTGAGCGGGTAATAACTACTCTAACATCGACTCCTGAAATAGGTGCTTACTCACAAGATTAGTCCTGTTGTCGGTAAATCGTTTATCAAGACCGTGTCGAGCTAACCAATGGGACTTGATTGTGAACTAACGTGCACCAGTCCGTTGCTCATTCGGTCGAGCCGCAGCAGCATAATTGATAGGGGTACCTGAGGATGCCGAGAAGGAAGATTTCTAATGCGAAGACTGATCCTGGACCAGTGTCAATCGAGATCCAAATGACACTTCCTACGGCCAAGACTCTCCAGCGCTTTTTCAACCGTCATATGCCGAAAGCCATGAATGCCCACGTTTGTTACGATCGGGCCGAGTTGGTCCGGCGGCTCTGTCGGCTGCAACGAGTTCGGTTGGTCGCAGTAAAGCGATTTGAGTCGGTCACATTGCGCGACGAGAAGCATTTGCTTTATGGCGTCCTTTCTCTCAACCGATCGCTTGAGCACTACTTGGCCAGCCTGATTTTGTTGAAGGATTCCGACGGATTGAAGGCGTGGTCGCAGCTTGTTTCGGCTGAGGAGCGGCTTACTTCTGCTCTCAATCACTATCTCATCGACGGTGCCAAGCCTTTGGTTGAAGGCTTGACGCGCTTACTGAAGGAATGTGCTGAAGTCTATTTCCCTCAACTAGTGTTTTCGTCTGTCCGGTATGAGTTTCTGGGAGAGCACTGCAGCATCTGCGGACTAGCGCCCTTGGAATGTGAACACCAACCCTTCGAGTTTTACGACGGACGACTCTGCGAGCGCGTAGTTGACAAGATGGAGATCCTGGGCATTGATTTTGTAGAAGAACCTCGCAATCGACGAGCCGTAAGTTACCAGTGGGATGGCGACGGAAGAACATATAACGTGTTTAGAGGTACTTCGCGGCCGCTGACCGAGGCTGCGGAAGAGCGAGATGAAGCCACTGGTCTAGGAATCCTGGGCCACGAACGTGGGATCGTGACATCCGTGCCTGAAACTAATGACCCGAAGCACTGGAGATCTGTGTTCGATCCGTTGGTGGATTGCAGCGACCTGAGTTCGACGCCTACGGTCGGAGAGGCATGACAATGCGCGAATCCAAAAGGACCGTATCTCTTCTGCTTCGGCAACGGATTGCCAAAAGTCATGACCGGGCCCTTCATCGAGGATTCGCTCATGGCGCAAGTGCGCGACTGTGCTTTGATCAGCAGGAATTGAGAAGGCGCCTCAGCCGTCTGGAACGAGTACGAACCGTGCTGCTTGGCCGCTTTAGCGGAAACGAGAATCAAGACGAAGTTCTTCTTCTTCGCGCAGTGTTGTTTCTTTGCCGGTCAACAGAGGACTACCTCGCCTGCTTGATCCTATTGAAGGAATCGGAAGGTCATCGGGCCTGGGGACACCTGATCGACGCCCAAGAAACTCTCGCAACTGCGGGGAGGATCGGCCTCGCGGGACCTCTGATCGATCTGTTTAGGTCATATAGAGATTCCCTAAGCCGATTACAGAACGTTGCCTTCCCCAATCCTCTGCACGTGTCCGCAAGCATGGAGATGTCAGAGAAGATTTGCTCTGTGTGCGGCGAATCTCTGCTGGATTGCGATCATGAGCCCGGCAAAATGTATCAAGGGACCGAGTGCCATGCAATGGTCGGCAAAGCCCCTCATTTGCGGGAAATCAGTTTTGTCAAAGTGCCGAGAAACCCGCGGGCCCTCCTCACGGAGCTGCGACAAGACGGCAAACGAATCGACTTATTCCGTGGAACAGAGCGGTCCTTTCAGAGCGAGGTTGAGGCTGCTGGAGCATACGGCGAGTGGGAAGGGGTGATCACGACTGTCAGCCTTTCCTCCGACCCCTTCGAGTGGGGGCCTGTTCTAGGCCCTTATCGGTCCACTTTAGCGGAGTAGACGCGCGGCCTCCTGATTCGTCTCGAAACACGAGCCGAATTCCTCGTCTGTCGAACTCCAGTACGTAGACGCCAGGTCCGGCAATTGCGGAGAGGTTGATACGTCCTTGATCCATCGCTTCTGCAAGCGCGCACGCTATAGCAAGTGTTTTCGTGGCGTCCCACGCTTGTCCACGCTTGCGCTGCACAATGACGGATCCACCGTCTGGCGAGATTATGTGTAATGCCAAGCGTTTCGCCGGGGACGCGTCCAATGCTCTTCCTATCACTGATGCCGGGAGGGGCTGCAAATCAGTTTTCTCCGTCAAGTTGCTCTTACGAGTATGCGGAATAAAACTCTGGAGTTGCTTGAGTGCCGCTGTCGCAACGAATGCGCCTGTTCCTGTGATTGCCCCGTGCGCCAGGTCTTTCAGTACCTTTGGTGCGATTGCGTGAACCCATGTATCAATCGTTAGGATTATTGCGACCCATTCGGGCGGTGTAAGAGCATGCTCTTCACCACTGGTGATCTGGACGTCGGGCCATTCACTTCGGATAACTTGTGCCAACTCTCTCGCATCGGCAACACCAAAATTATTCAAGACGATCCGCTCGCGAGTCTCAACCGTTTCCATCAAGTACATTGTGACTGCTGGGACCGGTCCTGTTTTGTAGGGTTGAGTTTGGCTGCCGGCCGTTCCTTTGGCGCACCATGTCTTGCGCCCCGCCGCTGTAAGAATGGCCCCGTCGCAAGACTAGAATGGATCATTGTGGAATTTAGCGAACGGATCTTTCAGGAATTCATTGACGGTGACGGCGACCGCGTTCAAGAGTCAGTGGACAAACAAGAGCCCGAGTCGCTGTTCCTCGAGTTCAAGGAAAGCCGAAGCACGGACGGCGCAATGACTCCTGACGACCGGAAAAACCTGGGAAAGAATCTCAGTGCCTTTGCGAATGCGAGCGGCGGAGTTATTGTCTGGGGCGTCCAGGCCAAACAAATCAACAGCAAGAATCCCGAGAGGAATGCGTTTGATCTCAAACCAATTCCCCGCATTCGGCGCTTTGTCGATGACTTGAACTCCCAGGTTGGCCAACTCGTGCAGCGTCAAGTACCCGACGTTCAAAACCACATGATCGGCTTAGAGGACGGCTCTGGCTATGCTGTGACGCTGATTCCGGAGAGTGACCTGCGGCCTCACATGAGCTTGGCCGCCGATGATAAGCGCTACTACATCCGGTCCGGTTCCCAGTCGCTGGTTATTGACCACATCATGGTCGAATCGCTCATGCTGGCAAAGATTCGGCCGAAGCTCGAATTGGTGGTTGATCAGACTGGAGCAACGCTTTTCACTCAGGGTGCGACGGACACTGGAGGCATTCGAGCGCATCTGGCGATTAGAAACACCGGGGCGGTTCCCGCTCGGAACGTCGCCGTGTCTCTCATGGCGCGCGGCCAGCGACGGTACATCGGGAAGTTAGAGCTGGCGCGATCCACCATAGTGCACGTTACTTGTCAAGATGGAATTGACCGCCACGCGCTGCTATTCAGTTGCGATCCTGGGGTGTTGGTGTATCCAGGGACGCGGGTTCACGGGATTGAGATCGAGGAGCCCTGGTCGCATGAGATGTGGTATCAGATCATTCATTATCGGATCTATGCCGACGATTTCTCTCTGTCGGGCAAGCTCAGCATTGATCCGGGTCTGGTCGTCATTTCGCGGCTGTAGACTAACCCAGCCTCCTGTGCATACCAGCGGAATCGTCGCACTGCTGCTGTCAATCGGTCGCCGTGGCCGGACGTACGCTGATGCCGTTCATACTCGGAGAGGAAATTGACGGTAATGGGAGTGAAGTCAAGCGTATTCGCGAGCAAGGCCGAAAAGGCCAACTTTGAGCGGCTCAGAAAGGTCTGGGGAAGTCGCTATCAGCTCTATCATAACCTGCCTTTTTTGCATGTCTACACCTTGGTGGACCTGCTCGATCCCGAGTCATGCGAGCCGCTTACCCTGAGTTTTCCTGACGAACAGCGTCTTAAGAAAACGAGTATCGACTACGTGCTTTGCGATGCCAACGACAAGCCGCTAATCTGCATCGAATTTGATGGAATGGTTGATAGTTTCAGCGCTGGCGGCAAGTATGTCCATGAGGGGTATTGCGATCTATGGCGCGACACCATCATGTCCTTGAAGCTCAAGGTGAGCCGAGCCTCAGAGTTGTGTAGCCCGAAAGCCGTTCCATACGTCATCGTCAGCTCGAATGAATTCAAAGACCTCAGCCCAAGAATCAAACTGACGCTTGTCGATGGCATCATCGGCGAGCTGTTGGCGTCACGAGCATGCGCAGAACTCTTCTCAGGTGGCTTTGACCCTGAGTATGTCGGCGTTACCCAGGAGGATTTTGACGATCTGTCCGACGCAGAAAAGAGTGACCTCATTGGTGACTGGGTGATGGCGAATGAGGTGGCTTTCGAGGCCGAACACAGCCAGATCTTCCGGGCCAACTGCAAGCTAAGGAGAATGCTCGAAGAACGCGGCATCTTCGAGCATGGTTTCTCAATCGAGTACCTCGCCTATCCGCCTGTGCCCGATGACCTGTCGCCTCGCGAACGGATGGCTCTGATTGACTCCGCGATTCGTGTAGGCATCCGCTATCGCTTCTACTTCGTCCATCTGCTTCCCGGTGAAACGGTTACGTTCACCGGTGCAAACCACCTTGACATTTGCCAGTCGGTTTGGCGCACGGTTTGGATGCCAAACCTGCACTACTTGGGCATCGGCTACAACCTCCAACAGGAGATTGGCCGGATGCTCTGTCAAATGAAACTGAAGGAGTCGTACGAGCCGTTGGTGCCCCAATAAGTGGAGATGCTTGCACTCTTGGTCAGAGCAATCTCGCTAAAAGGCCTTGGGTCCTGCTGTCTTCCAGAGTGAAAAGACGAACTGCATCTTTGCTAAGCATTCCCGAACGATTCGCCCGCCACGAGCTATACATTCCGGCAATCCACAAATATTGGTCGATTCCCTTGTTTGTGAATTGCCCTCCACACAGTGGTCGTAGCTTTTCAAACCACCTGTGGAATTCCGTGTAGCTGCCTGGCCAAACCTTCCGGGCGCCGAGGTGATGAGCAAGCCGTTGGCAAGCAAATTGGTCGAGGATGGGAAAGCGCTCTTTGTCCAGGAAGAAGTGCGCAAACTTGGACGCAAAGCTGCGATGGCTTCGGTTATCGAGCTTGGCCATTTCGTCGACCAACTCGGGCCCATTGAGTCCGCCCGGAGAGGCAAGTACCTCATGGACGTGTTCAGCCATTCGCCACACCGCATAGACGTTCGTGCTGTACAGAGCGTTGACAGTGACGACCTTCAAAAGGATCGAGTCGTGGTCGTTTTCAGGAAAGCCCTGTGCGAGCGCATTCAAGGCGCTGTCGGTGCCAACCCACGAGTCGACCGTGCTCCAGAGTTCGGTTGCAGCTTCAATTTGACTGGGAAGAACGGGATGGCATGAGGACATGATCCAGATTAGACCGCAAGGACAGTTCTTGACTGGACGATCACTTAACGTTTCTTGGGCGAGGTTGACGTTGAGCCTTAGCTAGAGGTTCCATGGATGAAGGGTCACATCGTTCGAAATCTCGATTACGCCATTCGAGGGGGACTGAGATGCTTTGAATCGCGCTCGCGGATATTTCCATTCCCGACACGAATCGCTTTTCATTCATAACCAGGCCATGCACGACTCCGGCTCCAGACCGACGGAGACCAACGATTTGAGGAGGGCCACCTGTTTTGTCATCAATGCCGGACTCTATGGCATCGAAGAATGCTCCTGCAATAGCACGGCTGAAGCCTGCCGCATCGGACCTCTGCCACATCTCGTGCTTTGGCTTATACGCTTTGTGACCACTCCCCCACGAACCGACAAGACCCGTTTGCCGGTCGACTTTCAGGCTTTCAACACAAGACTCTCCGGGTGAAAGACAGGCGATTCTTGAAAAGGCGAACTCGCTGGGTGCGTACCGCACTCCGACTATGAATTCTGCTTGCGATTTGTATGGGTAGACCGAATGAGAAGATCTAATGATGTCGTGTGCGGCTTCTATCGTGGATTCATAGTCCGTCGGCTCGCTGCCCGAATCCATCAGGGCCAAAAGCTGAACCAGGGTCGTGGTTCCAAATATCGAATCGCCGCAATAGCCAGCGATGATGGGATGCTTGGAAGACGCGACCACCTTGGCTGCGTTGCACCAACTTCCATAGATCAATGGCTTTTGGGGCGGCTGCGACGTCCACGTCACGAGGCTATCGCTCGCAATATAGGCTGACGAACTACCGTTTGAATCGGAAGCAATCCAAGCAACTAAGCAAGTCACAACTTCACCCCGGCCATCCCGGAGCGGCATGGCCGCCCAGGATAGGTCCTTGACCGTCTATCCCCGCTGGAGCTGGCCCAGCAGGGATACCGGGTACCGCCATTAACTGCAACAGTTTACGGCGGTATACGCTCAGTGTACTTCGAATGGGCCGTCACCTTCGCAAGCCTCTAGGCTTGAGATTTGCCAGTGTTGACGCAACTTTGAAGCACTGATCGTTTTGTAAGATTGCCAGGAATCCTCGACCCCGAAGTGCTGCCTCAACGAAGAAGAGGACGAGGAACGTTTGGATTAAGTGGCCACAATACACTGTCAAAATATCGACATGTCTCAAAGTGTCGATGAACGGCGAACGAGCACGCTCGACATTGCGCGTTCGCTTGGGCGCGCTGTCCGTGCAGAAATTGGCGGCAACCGAATGCCGTTGCGGGCTGACCTTGGCGACCAAATGCTCGTTATATCCGACATCTCAGAAGCGGCATCGCAATTTACGGTCGGAGTCTTCATTACAACCATGTCCCTGGCGCGGCAATGGTACGAAGTCGCCTTCAAGCCATGGAACGCCACTCGGCTCTATCCAGGAGAGCGCTTATCCTATAAGAATTACTCTGCAAGTCCAAGGGACCTAGCGGATTTACGGGGCTATACGTTGGTTGCCGACCAATGCCCTGGACTACTGCTCAGCGTGGTATCTCCAAATCAATCGCAGCGAATCGTAACGGATGTTGGAGACGTCAAGGAGCAACCAGACCTCGCCGATTTTCGAAACTGGAGCGATCCTATCTTCGAACGCCTCATGAGGTCAAGTTGCGCCATCTCAATCGCCATGGAGCAATTCTTCTGCCACCCGGAGCGATGGAATCTGCTTCACGATACCGATCAGCTCTTCGAACCGCTGCGCCGTGATACAGCGATGCTTTGGCTCAATAGCTTCGTCTGCGTGGTTCGAGACAGTGAGATCACGCCAATGCTTCTGACAACAAAAGAGGAGGTTTCAGATCCTTTGTTTGCCAAGGCGTTGCTTGGAGTGCCTGACCTTGCAGCGGGGGGAACGGGCTCGGGCATTCACTCGTGGAACGAAAAATACGGTCTTGCCAAGAATCAGTTTGTTGGCGAAGATGGCGATGTCAAGCAAAAAGACGAAGTAATTCTCAACTGGTTCGGTAACGGCGCCCGCAAGCTTGTTAAGTATATCGTGTCGTACGGTGATGAGCCTGATAGTGGCTGCATTCACCTAATCGGTCGGAAGCGACGCGACGTAGATTCGGAAACTTGACCACCGAGCATCCGATCTTCTAATGAACCGATGTAGGCAGCTTGGGTTGGGTGATTGCCGGCGATGAACGGCAGGCGAGTGGCCAGATAAAACAGGAATCGAAAAAAGTCGAGCGTTTGAGAGTTTAGTTCCGCAGCTCGTCCGCCGTGAACGCGGCCTGATCTGAGCGCATAGACGGCCTTCACCACCGCTACGATCGACTTTCGCTCTGCAAGATCGAGCCCAAGCTCGATGGCTAATCGCTTAGGCATGGTGGCGAGAATCGGCTCTTGATCGCGTGAATACAACATGTCAAGCGCAGTGCAGCCGTAAACGACTTTGTCGCTTACGTCGCTCATGCCGGCAACCGAACCCAACGTAATAAGGCATCGCAAACAGAGTTCCTCCATTTCGTTCTTCACTTCCTTGCGGTAGAGGTTATCGATATGTTTGAGTCCAAGATCGCTTAGACATTTCAGGAGGTCTTCGCCAAACCAGAGAATCTCTGACCTCGACGCAGGATCAGGGAAATAGGCCTCAGTTTCGCCAATCGACGCAAGTGACAGGTGTTCGTAAAAGAATGGGGCGCCCGGGACGAAACCTACGTGCCGGGTCGGATGATATCCGGCGACACAGATCGCCCGTAATAGGTGAGTCGCATCGGTGACGTGTTGAATTGCCAACACCTTGGCGTAGCGAGGCTCCGCGGTAATGTTGACCGACGCCCACATGCACTGCCCAAACCTATCTGACCATTCCTCGGCGATTCGTTGCTTTGCCAGTCGTTCGTCTTCTCGGAGGATTTCAGGATCGCGAAATCGGCTGATGAAAGCCCGAAAGAGCCTACAGTCGGGCTGAAAGTCGACACCACAGAATGAAAACGCTCGATTTCCCCGAGAGCCGGAGAGCGGAAAAGAAAACGAGCACTCTTTGATAGCTTCGCCCACATGCGCTGCCACGTAGTTGATTGGCGAATTCCACTCGTTCGATTTCAGTGCCGAAATTCGGTAATCGAAGAGGAGATCCTCGATAAAGTCCTGCGACACAACGTCGGCAAGGTCACACTTGGTGATCATCTCACTGGCAACCTTTTGCAACGTCACGAATCCCTCGCCATCTATCCGAAGGGATTGCTCGCCATCTGGGACCTCTATCATTGCTCGACGATCAAGTGCCGTAATCTCGAAGCCTCTAACGTTGGTCATCGTGTCAACGTCAAATGTCGCAACCGGCGGTGGGCCGTCATATCGGGTTTGCGCCTTCGCCTCCGGCTTCCGAATCTTGACTTCGATACCCTTCAGTCGTGCGACTACGCTATCGACATACTTCTCGTGAAGATCTGTTTTCATATTTTCAGAGTGTGTCCTTGAACGGCAAGCACCGCAACTACCTATACCTAGCCGTCGATAGATGGCACACCGCTTGGTGAGGCAGACTTGGCTTGAGTGGTCGAACGCAAGTCTTATCGATGCAGCAGATGTCTGAGGTCGGCAAAGAAGTCTTTGAAGCTCGACCAGCCCGCACCGACTGCGACCACAATCGTAGCAAAGGTTAAAACGATTACAACGACTTGCAGCCTGTATGTCACGAGAACGTTAGCCGAAGCAACAAGATCTTGCAGAAAAGACCGCAACCGCGTCGCATGAACTTTCACGGCAGAAATGTCCCAAAGCGTCATGGACCAAAGATCGTCGCTCAAGGCCGCGGTGCGTCGCCGCTCTTGCACGATCCCAAACGCAACGTACCTCCTGACTCCGCTTAGTTGACGTCGCCACAGGAACTCGTTTTCTGTTAGTTCCGCTTCAAGACGCAACAATCGGTCGTCAAGCCGTTGGACTGCACGACAGAATTTTAGAATTCCACCAACAAATCGTTCGTTTGTTAAGCGCCGCAACAGGCCCGTTGAGGACGGGTAGGCTGCTTTTCGCAGGCCCTTGACAGAAATCGCGAATTGCTGAACTAGTGCCCTTACTGCCAAAGTGTTCAGCACGCCAGACATCTCGTACTGTACGGTCCGATTTTGCCTTCCCGCTGGCAGTTCTGTCCCGGGTGCCTGGAACGAGATAAAGCTGTAGTCAGACGGCTTTAGGGATCTCGTGGAGTTTACAGAAAAAGCCCCGGACGAAGAAAAGTAACCATCCAAATCGAGTGAAATCGATAAGTTAGCGAGAGCGTAGGCATTCGCATCCGTCCAAGACTTGTACGCCCAATAACCTCCGGGTGCCGCCGATGTCGCCAAATAAGCTAACGATGGCAATTGGGGCTCACCTCTCCGCTTAGGTTGAGACAACAGTCCCCGGAAGTGCTTGCGTACAATTAGTTCTACAGATCTCTGGGTTGCTCGGATGTGGACTGCAACCGCCTTTTGCCGTGCCGTTTCCGCTCCAGTCTCGCACCAACTAACCCGGTTTTTTCTAGGAATGAGGTTGTACAACGTCACTTCGGGCAATGGTGCCGAGGCAAGGACGCTGGCCAAGGAATCGGCAAAGTCTGTTGACAAATGAATGTGATAGGCGAGCAGGATGAAGGAGGGCAGAATCTTGTGAAACTTAACTTCAATGTAATCCACATCCACCGGGAGTTTCGGAATAACGGCTCTTGATCCTATGCCAAGAAAGTCTCGGCGGCCAGAATGGATTACACCAATAAGCCCTGAAGAGCCGCCTTGAATTTGCAGAAGGCTCCCTTCCAACCAGTCATCTTCCCTAAGCGGGTCGTCGCGAAAGAGTCGCCGAGCAGCGGACACAATGGTTTGATGGTCTTGAATGTCGAATATATCGACTAGGATCAGTTGGCGATACTGCAATGTCATGCCGGGCGGAGGCGAGGCCCTGAGAAGAGCCTCATTCGCCTGTTCTCGCTGGTTAGCTCGGATCTCTACAAGCTCCTGCCACCCTCCGAGGTCCAACTGCGGTCGGCGTTCAACAACATCGAGCACAATCTTTGAGAGCTTTGTCCGTAATGTCTTCACGTTTCCCATTTCCAACCCCGAGGTCGCATTCCTAATCTGTCCACGGCTCAAGCTGATCTCCGATCTGCATGAGCTCAACATCTGCCTTGAGTATCGCCGAATCCGGATAGGACAGGCTGTCGTGCAGTCTACTGCGAGTGTTTTGCAGCACCCCTAATCATCCAGACTAATCAAGAGGGTCCCTTGCCAGAAGATCCGCCGAAGATCGGAGCCGTACTCACTGTACAGTTTGACTAACTCAAAAATGGATTACTCCCTCCAGATCGAGCAAGAGCCTGACGGACGGTGGCTAGCAGAGGTGCCTGAACTGCCAGGTGTACTTGCTTATGGCGCAACATCTCAAGATGCTTCCATTCAGGCTCAGATCCTAGCGCTGAGGGTCCTTGCAGACCGTCTTGAGCAAGGCGAATCCAGAGCCCATTCGATTCATTTCATCGTTGCTGAATGAGACAGTTTCGAGAGGGCAAGGCAATCCAAGTCTTACGGTCGCGACTCCGCTCTCCCCTATAACGAAGGGCGAAGGCTTGTCGTAAACTTTGTCGTAAACATTTCGTTGAACCTGACGATCTGTCGTAAACACTGGTTTTGTCTACCTATTTGTTAGGTTCAAAATAGCAGACAGTCTCTTCCATGGGGTGGAAGAGGTCGCACGTTCGAATCGTGTCGCCCCGACCAGGTCTTAGGCTCAAAACCTACACACATCCGCTCTTCAACTTTCGATTATTAGGCAGGTCTCTCAAAGGTCTCTCATTTCATCTGAGAGACAATTTGAGAGACTAGTCCCGAAATTTGGACAATTCAGGTTCAAATCAACGGTTTAACCTCTTCTATCGTATGGAAGAGGTCCACCGGAAACAGTCTGAAACTGCCCACCGTATCGTAGAATTAAGAACATGCAGATCGTTCACCTGCGAGCACATACGACGCCACAGGGGCGATTGCAGCTTGATCTGTCGACTTCAATCGAGGACTCCGACGTTGACGTGACTGTTACTGTCAAGTCGCCGAACGACTCTCCTCGCGACGCTCTGGGTTGGCCGATTGGCTTCTGGCAGCGATTCGCTGGCTCAATTCCCGACTTTCCGGATATTGAGGATGTTCCAGCGGAAGAGGTCGAGCCGATCCGTTGACGTACATTCTCGACACGAACGTCTTGTCGGTTACCCTGCGCGACGCGAATTCGCTTCCTGCACTGCGACTCCAGCAACATCCTCGATCAGACCTTGTTGTTCCTTCGATCGTTCGTGCCGAACTTGAGTTCGGTGCTCTTAAGGGCGGAAGCAAGAGCAAACTCGAAACTGTCAAGGAGTTCTTGGCTCAATTCCCAACTCTGCCGTTCGACGACGTGTGTGTCACGAGCTACTCTGTCGCCAGAAACGAGTTGGAGCGAACGGGTCAACGAATTGGCGCATTGGATCTAATGATCGCTTCGATCGCGTTGACCCACAAGATGATCCTCGTAACGCATAACACCGCCGAATTCGCGCGTGTGCCAGGCCTACAGATTGAAGACTGGCAGATTGACTGACGTGCTCAACGAAGGCGCAAATCAATCTGGCCACTTGGAAGGACCTGTCAAGCGCCATGGACCAACTTGGAACTATTGTCCAAATTGATGAAACGAATCCTAAGCTATTTATCGCGCAGCTCGGAAGCGCTTTGGCAATCGGCGCTAGCGCCGATTTTATTCGGTCTGGCCGGAGCGTTGTTGCTCGACCTTGTTTGCCAATCGATCCTGATGGCTTACGACTCCTACTCGGGTTCGAAGTTAGCGGGAAGTTCTTCGGCCTCCCTCAATCTCGGTTTCATAGACGCAATGGTTGGCCTTATTGGAGGTCTGGCGATTTGGTATTGGATGCAGTCTAAAAGCTCCCGGTGAGAGTTCCGCAGGGGCCAATCACAATATTGCGGCCCTCACGAAATGGGCGCAGGCGCAATAGGCTGTGGTCGCTCAAAGGTTTCTCAATCCGTAGCGACAAAGAGATACAATCAGAGACCTCCGTAGACTCAAAGTTGTGCGGTTGTACCCGCAATTCTCTCTATGGGGTGGAAGAGGTCGCACGTTCGAATCGTGTCGCCCCGACCAGGTTTCAGGTATGCGGTCGATCCCTTCGGAACTTGAAGGCGTGCTTTCAAGCACCCCGGACACCTTACACGGAGCCATTCGTTTCTCCGGCACACGCGTATTCGCCTACCAATTGTTCGATTATGTGCTTTCGGACAGTTCGCTCAATGAATTCCTGAACGACTTCCCCGGCGTTTCCCGCGAGCAGGCGACCAAGCTGTTGGAGTGGGAACTTAATCGTCTTCATGGCGATTTCGAGCCAGCGGCTTGAGAATCCTGCTCGACCATAACATTCGGTTCGAATCGTGTCGCCCCGACCAAGTTCTCTCTAATCTATTGAAGGCTGGCTGCTAGAGCCGAATCCCGGCAGCCCCCACCAGGTGCATTCGGCGTAGAATAAACAGCCATGTCTATTGTCGTTCGAGAAGACCTCTCCGTAACCATTCCGTCTGAGATGGCGGCGGCCTTGGGCATTCACGAAGGTAGCTCAGTTGAGTGGCTTGCAACACCCCAGGGCAGCTTGCTGCTTCGGCCCACATCTGATCGGCAGGCTGCAATCGACGAACTGAGGGGAATGCTTCGCGGCTTTGCGCAGGATGGTGAAAGCAGCGTCGAGTCATTTCTGCGTTGGCGGGACGAAGAAAGACTCCTCGAAGAAAACCTGTGACCCATCTGCTGGACACATCTGCAGTACTGGCTCTTGTGTTCGCGGAGCGAGGTGAAGAGAGAGTAAGCGCACTACTGGGTTGATCGTTGAAGTGTTACCGGCCAAGAACTGAAACTCAGCCCCGGGAGAGCAGAACACTGGCATGGGCTCGAGTCTCGATTGTCGCTGAGCGATCCAGACGACTCAGAGGCGGTGGCGCAGTTTGGTAGCGCGCTTCCATGGGGTGGAATAGGTCGCACGTTCGAATCGTCTCGCCCCGACCAGATACAATTGAACCAGCTCCGGCCGTGAGGATCATCCTAGGCGAGTTTTTCGAGCACTGGCAGCCATTGGAGCGACTGGACGCCCTGGTCCTACTCGCACGGCTTTCGGTTTCTTTCTGCTTGGCTTTGGCACCAGTTCGACACTTAGCGCGCGAGCGTAAGTAAGAATTCGTGCGAATGCGACGCCGTCTGGGTCGTTCTCTAGCTTCGCGACGGCAGAGCGTGCCACACCCATCTGACTTGCTACCTCGGCTTGTGAAAGACCCAACCGTATTCGCTCATCGATCAGTTTGCTCAACAATGCTAGTGGCGCCCATACATCGGCAAATCCAGGATCGTTGTCAAGGCTGTCCTGAATTAGCAGACTAAGGCCATCCTCTGCATTCTTCAAAACTTGAGCGGAGGATTGCAACTTTGATGGCTCACTCTTTTCTTTCATTTCTTCATTTCCAGTTGGCACGACAGATCCGTTGGCTATCTGCCCTTGCGTTGTTCAATGTAGCGTCCGCGCCTCTCACGTGCCGTCGTGTGGAGGTTCAAAATCGTGTGATTGTACTCGCGAATTTCACCGTGGGGTGGAAGAGGTCATCCCGACTCGTCGAGGTCGCCCCTACCAGGTTATCTCAAGGGCTCCTGAAGAGCGCTTCGAGGCAATCCAGAATCTGAGACAAACCTTCTATGGCCTCGCAGCTTCCGAGAGACTTTGCCGAGTTCTTGAGTTTGCTCAACAGGCATAAGGTTGACTACTTATTGATCGGCGGTTATGAGCAGCAAGTCTCATGCCTCTAACCCTTAAGACCCAGACCCCTCGGCACGATGAATCGCTCTAGCAGGTCGAAACCTAGTTGAACAGCGATCGCCAGCACTGCGGCGGGCACGGCCCCCCACAGGATGGTTGGGCCGTCGTTTAGGGACAGTCCGCTAATGATCGGCTCTCCGAGACCGCCCTGACCGATCAACGCGGCCAGGGTCGCGGTGCCCACGTTGATGACCGCGCTGGTCTTGATTCCGGCGAGGATCAACGGTAGTGCCATCGGAATGTAGATCTTTCGAAGCCGGGCGATTGGCTCCAAGCCGAGGACTTCGGCCGCTTCCCGGAGCGGCAACGGAATGCCGGCGAGGCCGGCCGCTGTGTTCCGGACGATCGGGAGCAGTGAATACAGAAAAAGTGCCGCGACTGCGGTGCTAAAGCTTATTCCGAAAAAGGGAATCGGCACGAGCAAAGCAAGCAAGGCCAACGACGGAATGGTTTGAATTACGCCAGTCGTACTGAGGATTCCCGTGCTCAACGCCCCCGGCTTTGAAGCCCATATTCCCAGCGGTATGCCAACGAGTATCGCCAGCAGCATGGAAACCGCCACGAGCTTAAGGTGCTGAAGGAGTTGTGGGATCAATTCTTTCTGGAATCGATCACCGAACGACTTCCCGGCGGATACAACGACCTTGTCCTCCGGTTTGGCGAAATAAAGATTTGCCGCCTCGGCATAGTCCTTTGACTTGTTCGCTTCCGCATTCATCGCAATCATCTTCGATTCGTCGATCGTGCCCGCCAGCTTGGCGATCGCGGCGACGGCAGCCTTTGGGGTGTCGAGACGATAAAGGAAGACTGCCCGATAAAGTGGGAAAAACTTCAGGTCGTCTTTGAGTACCACCAGGTCGTACTTCTTGATCTCGGCGTCAGTGGTGTAGCAGTCCTTGATGTCAACCTGCCCGGCGAAAAGCGCCGCGTAACCCAAAGCGTGGTCGATGCCGCTCACATCGGTGAACTTTAGGCCATATTTTGCGAGCAGTGGCGTCCAACCGTCTCGCCGACCCAGCAGTTCGTGAGTGATTCCGCATTTGAATTCCGGATGCGCCTTGAGATCGCTTATTTTGCTGATGCTGAGGTCCGTTGCCTGCTTGCGGCGCATGACGAGACCGTAGGCGTCGTTGAACCCGAGATCGGCACTCATGCCGATTCCCGATTCGGCAAGTTTCTTGTCCATCGCGGCTCGATCGGCACCCGGGATTTTTAAGATCTCTTCGCTGATCGTGCCGGTGTATTCCGGATAGAGAGTAATTCCACCGGTCTTCAGCGCACCCCAAACGATTGCAGTTGCACCCATGCCTTGCTTGTGCTCCACCTTTAAGCCCGCATCGAGAAGAGCCTTTTTAGCGATCTCACCCAGAACGTAGGACTCGGTGAATCTTTTCGACCCGACAATCACGGTTTGAGCGGAGGCAAAAGAAACAAGTAAGGCAAGACCGAAGGCGAGAATGACACGCTTCATATCGCCACCAACGACCGTTGAGCATTG
>Ga0206816_1139_pt1 | contig 18018 bp, 18 predicted proteins | sample Alteio_BWOrgCont_88_FD_152866 | JGI IMG/M metagenome (GOLD analysis project Ga0206816, IMG submission 152866) | Enriched cells from forest soil in Barre Woods Harvard Forest LTER site, Petersham, Massachusetts, United States -... | ecosystem: Environmental > Terrestrial > Soil > Temperate forest >... | reverse complement strand
GTAAAAACAATAACGGCAATAAGGTCAGGGGCTTTTTCATAGGGTAAAAATAGTGGAAAATATCAAAACGGGTAATAACACGTGTTATTATCTTATCAGCGTGATTGCTTTTAAAATCTCCAACGCGGCCAAATTTTGGCTGAAGCCACTTTTTCGCTTTTTATAAACCGTTGGCTGAAGCCAAACGGCAATGAATTGAATGTATCTTTGAAATCCGGCTTCCTTTCATTGCCGCCCCATTTATGGGGCGGAGATTTAATGAAAATAAATAGGCTTTAGCCAAAAAATGATCAACAAATCTTTAAGAGCGATTCCCTGTCTTATTATACCTCCGGTGGTTTAGGCGGAACGGTCTTCATATTAAAACGCGGCTTGTAGGGCTGTTGCGGTTTGTTTTCAGCGGGAGTTTCAGAAGGCGTGTCTTTAGCCGGCTCTGTTGTCCCAGGTTTTTCTTCAACAGCCGGTTTAGGAATATTTGCCGCCCTGAATTTAGGCACAAAACCCAACTTTGGTGCTTGGCTTGGCGCGCTGTCTTCAATTAATGCCTCAGTAACGGTTTGCTCAGCTAACTGATTTTCAATTTTTGGCCTTTCGCTTTTTATCTCAGCTGCAAGTTGGTATTGCCTGCGTACTTTATTGAACCAATATTTTTTGGTATGATCGAAGCTTTTTTCGCCCATTTGGTTGTAATGGGTTTTAAATTCGGAAAACAATATAGGGTCGCCTTTTTCGAGGGCATCCAGGTCAATTCTTTTCTTTTTAAAAAACTCTTCGAAAGTCATCGGGCTTAATTTGAAAATTTGAAAATGCGGCAATTTGAAAATTAATGTTTCTATTTTCAAATCTTCAAATTAGCACATTTTCAAATTACTATGTCAATATCAAGTTTATTAAAGTGGATACCATTAGCCGTTTGCTCCCAATCGTCCCGTTCCTCATCGGTAGCATTTTGCAATTTCGGGAACCACTCCAAAGGAAAGGCTTGCGATTTACTTCCTTCCGGTTCAACAAACAACAACCCATTGCTAAAGGTTACTTTAACTTTTTTAGATTGCTTACGGGTGTGTAGTACCGGCATTTTAATAATTTGAAAATGTGTTGATTTGAAGATTTGAAAATGAATATAATTTTCAAATTAGCTCATTTTCAGATCTTCAAATTATTCAGCCATATTATGATATACCGCCTGCACATCATCGTCCTCTTCCAGGCGGTCTATCAGTTTTAATACATCCACTGCTTGCTCTTCGGTTACCGCCATAAATGATTGCGGTATACGCTCCAGCTTTGCCGACCTAACTTCTATCTTCTGCTCTTCCAATGCCTTTTGCATTTTACCGAAATCTTCAAAAGCGGTATGTAGTACTGCTATATCTTTTCCTTCTTCATCTGCCTCAACAAATAAATCCTCTAAGCCGGCATCTATCAATTCAAATTCCAACTCCTCCAGGTCGCGGTCACCGGGATCGAAAGTAAAAACAGATTTACGGGTAAAAATAAAATCCAGCGAACCGGTTTTACCTAAAGTGCCGTTATATTTGGTAAAGTAGCTGCGTACATTGGCTACCGTGCGGTTGGTATTATCAGTAGCGGTTTCAACCAATACAGCTACGCCGTGGGCTGCATAGCCCTCGTAAACTAATTCTTCATAATCCTTTTCATCGCGGCTGATGGCTCTTTTTATGGCAGCTTCAACCCTATCTTTCGGCATGTTTACTGCCTTAGAGTTTTGTACCGCTGTGCGCAACCGTGAGTTGGTATTCACATCGCCACCACCGGCTTTTACAGCCATTACAATTTCTTTACCTAAACGGGTAAACTGTACGGCCATTTTGGCCCAACGCTTAAATTTTCTTTCTTTACGGAACTCAAATGCTCTTCCCATATTTTTTAGTTCATGGTTGATGGCTCATAGTTCATAGCCGTCAACTTGCGAATATAATATTGTTTTCTTTAAATCTTATTTTTTCAGGTTGGCCAGCATGTCGGCGGTCATGCCTGCAAGGTCGTATTTTGGTTTCCAGTCCCAGTCCTGCTGCGCATGTGTATCATCGATGGATTTTGGCCAGCTGTCGGCAATGGCCTGGCGCGGGTCATAATCAGCATAACTAATCTCGAAATCCGGAAGATGCTTTTTAATTTCAGCGGCCAACTGCGCAGGGGCGAAGCTGATGCCCGCCAAATTATAGCTCGACCGTATGCCTAACTTGTAGGCAGGTGCATCCATTAACGAAATGGTTGCACGTATGGCATCCTCCATGTACATCATCGGCAGGGCGGTATCAGCAGACAGGAAACTCTCGTATTTGCCGTTCTCTAAAGCTTCATGAAATATATTTACCGCATAATCAGTAGTGCCGCCGCCTGGTGCAGATTTCCAGCCAATTAACCCGGGGTAGCGGATGCTTCTTACATCCACCCCATATTTTACATAATAATATTCGCACCAGCGTTCGCCCGCCAATTTGCTGAAACCATAAACCGTGTTTGGGTCCATCGTACAAAACTGCGGCGTATTTTCGCGTGGCGAATGTGGCCCAAATACTGCTATAGAGCTTGGCCAAAAAACTTTGGCGGTTTTAAATTCAATAGCTAAATCGAGCACGTGTATTAAGCCGGTCATATTCAAGTCCCACGCTAATTTGGGTTGTTTTTCGCCGGTAGCGGATAGGATGGCTGCCAGCAAATAAACTTGTGTGGGGTGGTATTTTTCAAATAATGAGCGTAAATTGTCATTATCCATCACATTAACATGTTTAAACGGGCCTGAATTGTCACTTGGGTTGGGATCATGTATATCAGACGCGATAACATTTTCAACTCCATTAATATTCCGTAAAGCCATAACAAGTTCAGTACCAATTTGGCCATTAGCGCCTATTACTAATATCTTTTCGCTCATGTATTTATAATTCTGCGGCAAAGGTAAAAATTTGATTCATGGTGATGGCGTTTTCATTTATCAATATTATTTTTTTACATTCGTATTCACCAATGTAATCGATTGCAATAATGATGAGAACCTATAATTTACCTTGTAGCCATAAGCAGCTTATGACTATTTTATTTTCAGCGATAGCGCTGTTTGTCGTTCCAAATACAGCTTCGGCTCAAGCGCCGGTGAATCCCGCCGTGCCTGATTGGGCTTTGCCGGCATCGGCAACGCATAAGCAGGTTTCGCCGCCTGCTGATTTTCACCGCCCCGCCCGAACCGAAAACAAACCTATCGGAATATTCGAGGGACAATCGGACGTTGGCGCTGCTGTAGTCCCCGGAAGCTCAAGTTATGATCCTGCTACAAAAAAATACACCATCGTTTCTGCCGGGTATAATGTTTGGTATGTGCGTGATGAGTTTCGCTATTTATGGAAAAAGGTGTCAGGCGATGTTTCGCTGGCTGCCGATATGTTTTATCCCGATACTTTAGGTTTCGGCGACCGTAAGGCTGTATTAGTTATCCGTCAAACATTGGATGATGATTCAAAAGAGGCTGTAACCGCAATTCATGGCGCTGGGATGGTACATCTTGCCTGGCGGCCCGAGAAAGGTTTGCGTGTTAAAGATTTTGAATACCGTATTACCAGCCGTGGTGGCTTGCCTGGTGGAAAATCGCCGGATGATGGCGTTATTGCACATTCACAACGTGTTGGCATAGAAAAACATGGCGATGAGATAACTCTATGGTTGAGCATATTTGGCGAACCGATGCACCAGTTTGGGGCACCAATAAAACTCCATTTTGACGGGCCGTTTTATGTAGGCATCGGCTTCTGCTCGCATTTACCGGATAAAACAGATACGGCTATATTGTCTAACGTGGTTTATGCTAATAAGGCGGGAGAGGTGAAGTAATTTAGTTGTAAAAGTTGTTGTAGAAGTTAAACTTTTACAACGTTTTCGAACAATTGCAACCTAATTAAAATCAAAATCCCGATATTTGCACTTCATTAATTAAAATTATTATTTAACAAACATTAAAATGAAAGTCGCAGTTGTAGGTGCCACGGGATTAGTGGGCACCAAAATGTTGCAGGTTCTTGAAGAACGCAACTTCCCGGTTACAGAATTATTATTGGTTGCATCAGAAAAAAGTGTAGGTAAGCAACTTACATTTAAGGGCAAGCAGTATAAGGTAATTTCTGTTGAGGATGCGATAAAACAGAAGCCCGACCTGGCCTTATTTTCGGCAGGCGGCAGCACATCTTTAGAACAAGCGCCACTTTTCGCGGCGGCAGGTACTACCGTGGTTGATAATTCATCTGCATGGCGCATGGACCCCACCAAAAAGCTAATAGTGCCCGAAGTTAATGCCGATGTATTAACTGCTGATGATAAAATAATTGCCAACCCTAATTGCTCTACTATACAAATGGTGGTGGCTTTAAAACCATTGCATGATCGTTATAAAATTAAACGCGTGGTGGTTTCTACCTACCAATCGGTTACAGGCACGGGCGTGAAAGCGGTTGAGCAGTTAATGAACGAGCGTAAAGGTATTGACGGTCCGAAGGCTTACCCATATCAAATTGACCTGAATGTATTACCGCATATCGACGTATTTACAGAGAACGGCTACACCAAGGAAGAAATGAAAATGGTTAAAGAAACCAACAAAATAATGGGTGATGACAGCATCAAGGTGACCGCTACCACGGTGCGCATCCCGGTTATGGGTGGGCATTCCGAATCGGTAAACATTGAGTTTGAAAACGAATTTGATTTAGCAGAAGTGAGGGCGATTTTAGAAAAAGCGCCCGGCATTATTGTTACCGATGACGTAGCCAACTTAAAATACCCAATGCCATTAGATGCGCACGAAAAAGATGAAGTATTTGTGGGCCGTATTCGAAGGGATGAAAGCCAGCCAAAAACCCTGAACTGCTGGATCGTATCAGACAACCTGCGCAAAGGAGCGGCAACCAATGCGGTACAAATTGCCGAGTATTTGGTGGCGAAGCATTTGATAGGACAGGCGGTGTTGAGTGAATAGTGATTGGTGATTAGAGATTAGTTTTAATCGTATAATTAATAGGGATGGTCGGGAGATTATCCCTATTTTTATGTGATTGAAACTTCACGGAACGGTTTAGCATTTACGTTATCCTTTGCTTTTGTTTTGCAGGGTATTTTCAAAGAATAGAAAACTAATTCACAATTTCATAAGTTATCTGCAAAGATTTTAATCTTTCTTTTCTAAAGCCGGATAATGTGCGATAAACACCTTTTTTTCTTATTATAACTTTTCGTTATACCGATTGCTTATCTTTGTTTTTCCGGTTGTTATTGAGGCTTAAAATCGCAGAATATTTTGCGACTACACTTTTTTGCGGCAACCTCTTATAACTTAATGACGTATGGGGTAATAAAACCTATAACAAACAGTATAGATTGTCATTGCTTATTTTTATTCTTTAAATCATCACATGATCTCTTTCGCGCACCGCGTTTTTATGGAAGTTGCCGTAAACCTTAGCTTTTCAAAAGCTGCACAGGTTTTGTTTGTAACCCAGCCCGCCATCAGTAAACATATCAAGGCGTTAGAAGACCAGTATAAAGTGCCGTTATTTGAACGTAAAGGCAACAGCATCCTGCTCACCGAGGCCGGCAAAAAACTAAACGAATACCTGCTGCAAGCCACCGAAATAGAACGCAAAATCGAATATGACCTGTCTGTACTAAGCAATGTATCGCAAGCTGCCGGGCATTTGCGGTTGGGTGCCAGTACCACCATTGCTTTGTATATTTTGCCGTCAGTACTTTCGGGCTACCAGCGCGAATATGCAAATGTGCATGTGCAACTGGTTAACCGTAACTCCGAATATATTTTAAATGCCCTGCTTAACCACGAGGTTGATATCGGCATTATTGAAGTGGATAATAAGCTGACCACGGTTGCCTACCGCCCGTTTATGAGCGATGAGGTTATACCGGTATGTTCGGCCAAGAGTCCGCTGGCGGGGAAATCATTAACATTGAAACAACTTTTGAAAACGCCGGTTGCTTTGCGCGAGCGCGGGTCGGGTACGTTAAATGCACTGCTCAAGTCGTTATCTTCATTAAACATAAAACCTGCTGATTTATCGGTAAAAATACGCCTCGGCGGTACCGAAGCATTGAAGAATTTTTTATTAGCCGACCAATGCCTGGGCTTTATGCCGCGCCCTTCCATTGTGCGCCAATTAGCCGAAGGCGACCTGGTTGAAGTGCCTGTTGATGGCCTTAAAATCACACGTGATTTCTTTTTCATCCGCAGAAAAGGCACAGAAGACTATGGTTTGACAAGCAACTTTATTAAATATGCAGCCCAGCATATTGACAATGAGCAGGCCGTTAAACTAATTTAAATTTCTTAAAACCATCTTTTCCGGCAATTGTAGTTACTGTAGCGGTTAATTTATAAATCTGAAGCCACTAAGAAAATTGCCGAAGGCGCATGGTATGATGCCTTATTAAGCTTATCACTTACAACAAATGGGCAGGGTCGCAGCAGATCCTGCTTTTTTGTTTAGTAAAAGATTATTAGTAAATTTGAATATGGTACAATTAAGCGGCACATATAATAATGGAAGCATCACTTTGGATGAGCCAATAAACATTAATAAGGCCGTTAAGGTATTGGTTACGTTTATGGATATAGATGATAACGTTAAAGAAAAACGTTTAACACTTAATGATTTTTCGTTCGCAAAGTCAAGAGAGTTACTCAAAGATGTAAAGGGCAATCTTTCTGATGCAGTTATTGAAGAAAGACGAAGCTACCTGTGAAAATATTTTTAGATGCCTCTTCACTAATCAAGTTATACTACAAAGAAGAAGATACTTCTTATTTAGATAAATTATTTACCGATCATACTATCACCGAAATTTTCCTTTCAGAGATTTCAAAGGTTGAGTTCTTTTCAGCCATCTATAAAAAAATTCGAACAAAGCATCTTACGTTCAAAAATGCTGAAGATATTATAAATGCATTTAAAGCAGATGAAAAAAAATATCATTTCATTTTGCTAAATGAAGATATCATAAGGTTGTCTCAGAAACTGATAAAAAATACGGATTTACAGGACTAAGGTCATTAGATGCATTGCAGTTGGCTTCTGCTGTTAGTATCAAACCACTATTAGATATTGCTTTAACAAGTGATTATTTATTAAAGCAGTTCTTAGCTGAAGAAAGCATTAATTGTAACGTTTAATGCCTGCCAAAAGAGTTTTGATCGTCGGTGCCGGGATAGCGGGGATAGCCGCCGCTATCCGCTTAGCTGTTAAAGGTTATGAGGTTGAGGTGTTTGAGGCTAATAGTTATCCCGGCGGTAAATTATCCGAGATCAAACAAGATGAGTTTCGCTTTGATGCCGGACCAAGCCTCCTCACCATGCCGCAATATATTGATGAGTTGTTTGAGCTAGCCGGGAAAAACGCACGCGATCATTTTACCTACCGGCGTTTAGACACCGTTTGCAAATATTTTTATCCTGACGGGACACGATTAAGCGATTTTGATGATAAGGAGAGATTTGCCCGTGAAGTAGCGGCCCATACCGGTGAACCCGCCGATGCAGTGATCAAATACGCCGCAAACAGCGGAGATATTTATCACATTACCCACAAAGTGTTTTTAGAACAATCTTTACACCGGCTTAAAACCTATTTAAATTGGGATACTGTAATATCCATTTTTCGATTGCCGCAGATAGACGCTATGCATACAATGCACCACGCTAATCAAAGTTTTTTTAAGGATGAGCGCATGGTGCAGTTTTTTGATCGGTATGCTACCTACAATGGCTCGAACCCATATACTGCCCCGGCTACACTTAACGTAATTCCGCATTTGGAGCAGCATTATGGCGCTTATTTCCCAATCGGCGGAATGTACAGCATTACCACCAGCCTGGTTTGTTTGGCCGAATCGTTAGGTGTGAAGTTTAATTATAGTTCGCGGGTTGATGAGATCGTTTTAGAGAAGCAACGGGTTAAAGGATTACAGGTAAAAGGCGAAATTATTGAGGCGGATATAGTTGTTTCCAATATGGATGTTTGGTTCACTTATCACAAACTTTTAAAGGATCATCCAAAACTTTTTCCTAAAAAAATATTGCAACAGGAGCGTAGCAGTTCGGCATTGGTGTTTTATTGGGGGATAAATAAACAGTTTCGGAAACTTGATCTGCATAACATTTTTTTTAGCGCCGACTACAAGACCGAGTTTGATCATATATGGAACGAAAAAGATATTTATCATGACCCGACCATCTACGTCAATATCACCTCAAAACACAAAGTTGATGATGCCCCAAATGGCTGCGAAAACTGGTTTGTTATGATCAATGTGCCATCCAACACAAGGCAGGATTGGGATACCTTAATAAATGATGCTCGCAAAAATATATTAGCCAAACTCTCAAAAATTTTAGGCGAGGATATTAGTAAACTTATAATCTGCGAAAGCATCCTTGATCCCCGAAGTATTGAAAGCAAAACTTCTTCTTATCAAGGCTCTATTTACGGCACAAGTTCCAACAGTAAATTCGCGGCTTTTTTGCGCCATGCTAATCGGTCGTCAAAAATACCCAACCTGTATTTCTGTGGTGGCAGCGTACATCCGGGCGGCGGCATACCGCTTTGTTTGTTATCGGCTAAGATTGTAAGTGATTGGATAGATTAGTTGAAAATATATAAATAAATGAAATTGTTAAGCCAAGACTTTGGGTTCAATTATCATTCTTTTTATCGTTGTTTTCAATAATAACTTTTATGGGTTTGATATTAGTATAATACTCTATCATAAGTTTTTGAAGTTTTATTTGATTTTCGCCGTGTTCTACACCCGCTTCATTATTGTTAATTATTTCCATTGGCAAAGCTTTATCGCCTTTAAGTAATAATAATAATAAATGCCTTATTTCCTGTAATTCATTTTCAGCTTTGACATGTCCGATTGGAGAATAAATATGACGATCAATTAAAGCTTTGTCAAATGTGTAACCTAATGATTTGCCCATTTCAAACAACAAGTTTGTTAAAAGTTTCTCATTTTCATTAGTCCATATTTGAATATTTTTTTCTCTTTTAGGATCATTTGCAAGATTATCAAAATATTGTTTCCAAGCACTTAAAACAGGTCGATATTTCCTTGTTTCTGGAAATTCCAAATCAATTCTATTTAACGCCGCAACATGTTCAAAGGATAGGATTGACCCTCTTGTTGCCATTAAATTCTTAAAAATATATTCTCTACTTTTTTTCTTTTCGTTGATTCTAGACAGAAATTTTTCAGTCTGTACGGCGAGAATTGGGCCTAAAATAATTGCTATTACTGAAATAGCAGTTATGTAAACCATATAAATAGAAGTATCCTGCGGAGTCATGGCATTAGTATAGGTTAAAGCAATCTAAGTTAGCCATTATAATACATTAATCAGTAAGTCTTACATATTCCTTCTATACTGCCCACCTACCGCATAAAGCGCATTGGATATTTGCCCAAGCGAACAATATTTACATGCTTCCATCAAACTTTCAAAAATGTTCTCTCCGGCTATCGCGGTATGTTGCAGGTTTTTAAGCAATGGCGCGATGATATGCTCATTGCGATGCTGAAACTCGTGCAGGGTATGTATCTGGTATTGTTTTTCTTCTTCGGTAGCGCGTATAACTTCGGATGGTGTAATGGTGGGTGATCCTTTTTTATTGAGGAATGTATTTACGCCTACTATGGGGTATTCGCCGTTATGTTTCAACGTTTCATAGTACAGGGATTCTTCCTGTATCTTGCTGCGCTGGTACATGGTTTCCATCGCGCCAAGCACACCACCGCGGTCGTTTATGTTTTTAAACGCGGTTAATACGGCTTGTTCTACAAGGTCGGTTAATTCTTCAATAATAAACGCGCCTTGTATCGGGTTCTCATTCTTCGCTAAACCTAACTCGCGGTTAATGATGAGTTGTATCGCCATTGCCCTGCGAACAGACTCCTCGGTAGGTGTAGTTATAGCCTCATCATAAGCATTGGTATGCAGCGAGTTGCAATTGTCATAAATGGCATACAAAGCCTGTAGCGTGGTGCGGATGTCATTGAAATCTATCTCCTGCGCGTGTAATGAACGCCCGCTTGTTTGGATATGATATTTCAGTTTTTGCGAACGGTCATTGCCTTTATATTTATTCTTTATCGCTTTGGCCCATATCCTGCGTGCTACGCGACCGATTACCGAATATTCAGGGTCGATACCATTCGAGAAAAAGAACGACAGGTTAGGCGCGAAATCATCAATATGCATCCCACGGCTTAGGTAATACTCTAAATAGGTGAAACCGTTAGATAAAGTGAATGCCAATTGTGTAACAGGATTGGCACCGGCCTCGGCAATATGATAGCCCGAAATAGATACCGAATAAAAATTCCGTACTTTTTCATTTATAAAATACTGCTGCATATCGCCCATCATTCGCAAAGCGAATTCGGTACTGAATATGCAGGTATTTTGCGCCTGGTCCTCTTTTAATATATCGGCCTGTACCGTTCCGCGAACGGTAGCGATGGCGTAGGCTTTTATTTTGGCATAAACATCCGCAGGTAAAACCTGGTCGCCGGTTAGGCCTAATAACATTAAGCCTAAACCGCTGTTACCATTAGGTAATTCACCACCGGCATAAACCGGGCGGGTTAAGCCTCTATCTTCGTAAACTTTTTTAAACTTTTGCTCAACAAGGTCTTCCAGTTTATGCTCAATAATATATTTTTCGCATTGCTGATCTATCGCGGCATTCATAAAGAAACCCAGCAACATTGGCGCAGGGCCGTTGATCGTCATGGATACGGATGTTGATGGGCTGCACAAGTCAAAACCTGAATAAAGCTTCTTCGCATCATCCAGCGTAGCGATGCTTACCCCGGCATTGCCTATTTTGCCATATATATCAGGCCTTACATGCGGGTCTTCACCATACAATGTAACTGAATCAAACGCTGTAGACAACCTGTGTGCGGGCTGCCCCAACGATACATAATGAAACCGTTTATTGGTCCTTTCAGGACCGCCTTCACCTGCGAACATTCGTGTAGGGTCCTCACCTTCACGTTTTAACGGGAATACGCCTGCCGTATATGGGAACTCGCCCGGCACATTTTCTGTCAACAGCCAACGTAAAATATCGCCCCATGCTTCATACTTAGGCAGGGAAATTTTAGGGATTTTTAATTGCGATAGGGAAGTATAAAACAATGGCTGTTTAATTTCCTTATCTCTAACTTTATAGATAAAATTCTCCGCCTTATACTGCTCAACCACTCCCGGCCAGTCTTTTAACAGGCGTTTGCAATCGGGGTGGAGTTGTTGTTCTAAATGGTCGTGTAAGTGTTGTAGAGACGCAATATTTTGCGTCTCAGATGATGCCTTACCCGGAGACGCAAGACGTTGGGTCTCTACAATGGACATCACCCCTTTTACCTGCCACAACTGCTGCGCCACCTTGCATTGCTCATTCACCCAATCGCCGTAGGCAACGCTGCTTTCGGCTATTTCGGCTAAATATCTTGTGCGGTCAGGAGGAATGATATAGGTCTTTTCAACCTGTTCATTTCCAAAGCCCACCACTTCTATTGATTTCAGCTTAAACTCAACACCCGTCTTTGTTTTTATCATGGTTATCAGCTTCGCGAAAAGCTCATTCATTCCGGGGTCATTAAACTGCGAAGCCATAGTACCATAGATAGGCAACTCATCATCTTTGGCTGTAAACAGCTTATGATTACGTTTATACTGCTTGCGCACATCGCGTATGGCATCCAATGCTCCGCGCTTGTCGAACTTGTTAAGCGCCACCATATCCGCAAAATCCAGCATATCTATCTTTTCCAGTTGGGTTGCCGCGCCAAATTCGGGGGTCATAACGTATAACGAGAGGTCGCAATAGTCGGTTATCATCGTATCGCTTTGGCCAATGCCGGAAGTTTCTACAATGATTAAATCATAACCAGCCGATTTGCATATATCTACCGACTCCTGCACATGCTTGCTCAGCGCCAGGTTAGCCTGCCGCGTTGCCAAACTGCGCATATATACCCGCGGATTATTTATCGCGTTCATTCTTATCCTGTCGCCCAAAAGTGCACCGCCGGTTTTGCGCTTGGACGGGTCCACTGATATGATAGCCAGTGTTTTATCGGTCTCCATCAGGAACCTGCGTACGATCTCATCCACCAAACTCGACTTACCCGAACCGCCCGTTCCGGTTATACCAATCACCGGAGTTTTTAAAGCCCTCCCTTCCGGGGAGGGTTGGGTTGGGCTTTTGAAAGTAAGTCCTTCATTTTCAGCTAATGTTATTAACGTGGCAATAGCATGAGCATCCTTTTCAGGCAAATGTTTTAGCTGACCATTTAGTTTTGTAACGGTCTTAAAATCGCATTGTTTAAGCATGTCGTTGATCATGCCTTGCAGGCCCATGGTGCGGCCATCATCGGGCGAGTATATCTTGCTAATGCCATAAGCCTGTAATTCGGCTATTTCGTGCTGCAGGAATACGCCGCCGCCGCCTCCAAATATCTTAATATGTCCCGCGCCGCGCTCGCGCAGCAGGTCGTGCATATACTTGAAGTATTCCACATGCCCACCCTGGTAACTTGTAAGTGCAATACCCTGCACATCTTCTTGTATGGCGCAGTTAACTACCTCATCCACACTGCGGTTATGACCCAAATGGATCACCTCGGCACCGCTGCTTTGCAGTATGCGGCGCATAATATTAATGGTGGCATCGTGTCCGTCAAACAGCGAAGCCGCTGTAACAAAACGTATCTTATTGGTACTCTGATATACTGCACTTTCCATAACGCGAAATTGGTATGCAAAATTAACCAAAATAATCTATCGAATATATTATGCAAGCATAATATTTACAGACCGGGTTAATCGCGCCCAATGCCGCATTGTAGCTCTATAAAACTTGATAAAAGCAGGATATTACACGCCTAATTATTGTACAAGTAACTTTAAAAACCTGCTGCTTAATATAATTTTAATAGCTTACTATCACCACCCCATTTTTCATCGATGGGTAATACATGCTGCGGTAGGTAAAAGTGCCGGCACCGGCAAAGGTATAAGAATACGATTCGCCGGGCGCTATATTGTTGCTGTAAAACATGCCGTTTAGCTCGGTAACGTCATGCATTACCATGTCCATGTTGGACCAGGTGACGGTGGTGCCCATTTTAATGGAAAGCGTATCGGGCATAAGGGTCATGTTTTGTATAACTACCTGGGCCATATCTCCGTTAATAATGTTGGCCGCCATATTATTACCTGGCGTGGCGGTCATATCGTACCCTTTTGAACAACCGTACACCAGCACAATGGTTGATAATACTACCAACCCGGTATAAGTAAATTTCTTCTTCATAACCTTATTTGTTAGCCGATGAATAACTAAATATACCGCACAAAAAGTTAAAAAGGTTGCCTTGGTGCAAAATATAATTCTTTGTAATTAATTGAAACCCAAAGCATCCAGCCAATAAATCATTTACGCAGGCAAAGCCATTTGTGGCCGGTAACCTGCCCTGAAAGCATTAACGGTGGACTGTGGCGTAAGCACCGTTACGGTTGCGGCGGGCAGCGTTGTAGCAGGGCCATAGCCGGTGGGCATCCATTGCCGGGCGTGGTTGTTTGCTACCATGCATGGCTGGTTATCCATTAGTATAAATGTGCCGTTGGGCAGGCTGTTGGCGGGGGCTGTATAAGTTACTTTTTGGCCACTGTTTATCCGTTCGTGGTGCAGTATTTCGTCAATTTTCTGTATTGGGGTTTGTTGGCTAAACCCGTATTGAGGGTTGCCTTGCAGCCAGCAGGTTTTAAAATGACTATAGGCTGCCCGCCGGCATTCAAAACACGGGCGGTGACCGGCGGCAAAAGCGGTGGCCTCATCCAAAAAAAACAGCTCGGTATAGCGGTTGGGAGCCATAACCTGCCGTTTGCGCCCGTTAAATTGCAGCAGGCATATCAGCCACGCTTTTAGTTTAAAGGGCCGCAAAATATCTTTACCGCTATCATGCAACTGCCCGCGATTGCCCATCCAGGCACCACGTGCGGCGGTAGCAATAATATCTCCCTGCGGGGTTACACGGTTTTGTAGCATGAGTTAAAGATAGGCATTGGCCGATGAATAGAGCAACGAAATTTGAATATCGAAATCAGGGGTGTTCTGCCGATGTGCTACCGGCAACTGGATCGCTTTGCGTTTTCACGCCAATCACCAGCAGATATAGTACCATGGAGATTTCTGCTATTGCACAAGGTATGACCACCCAGGTGTGAATCATTTGCCCAAAATCCGGCGCCAGGAACGCTGTCAGGAGGTCCACAAGGTAGCATACGCCGCCCACAATGAGCACCACCCCAAGCCAACGCGGGAACAATCCTGATTTGCCGGCGAGATAGCCCAAAGGTATCAGCCACAGGCCAAAAAATACCTGCGCAATGAGGGTGCCGTAGTGCTGCGCATCGAGCAATAGCAGCACCAGGGCATTCGAACCGGCAACACCGAAAGCCGCAGCGTAAGAGAGGTCGGTAGCAACCCGAAGGCCCTCAAACTGGAAGACAGCATTGATACAAATGGCGAGTGCCACAAGGATTAGCATTGCCCGCGCAACCCTTTTATTTACATGCTGTAGCAAGAAGTAGAGTGTCATGGCGAGGAAGATAAAAAATGTCCCATCCAACAGGTGAGAAACGACACCCATCCTCACCATCCCGGGGTTCATGACAACGCTCCGGGCTGTTGCCGCCGCGTTGCCGGCGACATACATCCTTGGATCCACAAATCCTTCAGCAAAGCCGCCGAAGATACCAACGAACAGGTAGAGCACACCGGCTATCCTCGCCGTCTTTTTGTTTGAATCCATTTCTTATGTTTCTTCTTTTATGTTTAATCAGTTGTCCGCTCAGCGTATATGCAACACGTAAATATCTGCGCGTACAGGGCAGAGCCTTGCGGTGGCTCTCTTAAAATGGCTTTTGTAGCAGGGGGGCAGCGTTTAAAGGTATAGATTTTATTGTATTTCTTATGGTAAAAAGAATTGCTATCCAAATATAACAAAATAGTTTATAGCGATCGTCGTTGCAATTCTCCGTATCTACTACAAACTACTAACGCAAAACTCAACCATCGTATTAGGCCCTTAAATTGTCGGTTATCACCCGCTGTTAATACTAAATAAAAGTAATAACTTTATTTTGGCATGTAGCCTACACTAAAGTTGGATAATTAGACACTTAAAAAGATGAATACTAAAACCATCGCCGCAAAAAAATGCCGCAGAGCTTTATCGCTTTTTGCCATTGTATTTATTGCCGCCCAAAGCCACGCGCAAAAGCCGGCAGACCCGCAACTTGACAAAATGCCAGTAGCCCTGGAAACCGACTATGCACTGAGCGCATTACCCCCGCAACTGCGCCCCGGCGCTACTATTTATTTGCTGGACCCTGCAAAAGGTTATTTCGTAGCCCGCAAGGGATCGAACGGGTTTATTTGTTTTGTTATGCGGACAGCATGGGAATGGGCCGAATTTAGGAACGATGTGGTTACCGCTATTAGTTATGATGCAGAAGGCGCCCGGGTAATTTTCCCGGTTTACCAGGACGAGGCGGCTATGCGGGCCTCGGGTAAATTCACCGCGCTGCAAGCCAGGAATATTATAATCGACAAGATCAAAAAAGGAATATATAAGGCCCCGGAAAGGCCGGGCATTTCATACATGCTGGGCCCGGTAATGCGCACCTACCCTGCAACGCCCGACCAACATAAGGTACTAACCATGCAGATGCCGCATTATATGTTTTATGCCCCGTATTTAACCAATGCCGATATAGGCAACATCCCCGATGGCAAGGCAGACGGACCGATGTTAGTTAACCCCGAGGCAATGTTCCTTGGAAAAACAAAGGCGCCTTATGGGTACATCATTGTACCGGCAGGCGAAAAAGAAGCCACAAAAATAATTGCCGATAACAAAGTATTATTAAAACGCCTTGCCGACTACAAACCATTCATGAATACGGAAAAAGGTATGCATCATTAAACGACCTGGTTATTCACTATCTTCGTTTTTTACTCCTTTCAGCAACGCGTATATCGCCATAGCATGACCATGACCTAATGCGAAATCAGCTTTTAACCAGTCGATAATTTGCGTTGCTTTTACCGTGGCTTTGAGTGCGCCGTTTTCCGTAAATCCTTTTTCTTCGGCCAGTTTTCTAAAATCTGCCGGGCCTTTGCCTGTTTTTTTGCGAATGTTTTTAAGATATGCCTGGTAGGACATGGTGATTATTTTTTTGACGAATTAACAATTATTGCCCATTATCTAATTTATCAACGAATAGCTGCTTCACAAAATCTGGCAAAACAACATCATTTTCATCAGCAATCGCTTTCAATTTATCATAATACGCAACTTCATCGCCTGTCCATTGAATATCTAATCGTCTGACTGCTTCCAAGGCTATATGATCATAATTTTCAGGACTGCCCCAATAGCAGTTCATACAAACTAAAGGGTCTTTTAAATCTTTCCAGTTTTTACAATGTTCGCACGACCATGATTTAGCCCTGTTGCATGAACCGCACAATAACATAAAATCTTTTTCAACCCTGTCGTTTAAATCGCCCGAAACTTCATACGGAACCCTGTGATCAACCTGCAAATACCGTTCTTTAAAAGAACCAAGGCAAATTGAACACCTGCCTTGATTTAACAGGTATAAATTTGATTTAAAATCTTTCGAAAATAAAATGCGCCCGGTAACCCGGTTGGATTGTAACTGGCGAAGGTCGCCAAATTTATAAGCCGCGATAGATCGCCCCTCTGCCGATTTTACTTTAAATGTTTCTAATGGGATGCCGGCTTCCCTTACATCCCTTGCCGCCCGGGGCGGGTGGTTATAGCCGTAGGTGGTTTCCAGGTCTTGCGTTGTGATCGAGCCATATTTCATGATATGATCAATTACAACCCTTGCCCGCTTGTTGGTAATAGCGTTTAAAAGCTCTAAAAACTCTTTTGGATATTGCCCCTCGTCCATATTAGTGTAATTCTAACCGCGAGTCAAAATGCCGTACAATTTCATCCAACTGTATATTAGCGGTTAAGGCGGGCGATAAATAAATTGCCTCGTAGGTATATTCTTTCCGGTTTAACAACGTGGCCTGCGAAGAGCGCCCGGCATTAAACTCCATTTTAGTCAAATTTAAATTTTCGGGTAATGGAATGCCATAAGTTTTACTCCCTGTCCGACCATCATAGCTTAATATGTAGGGAATGGCCCTTTCATTTAAGTCAGCTAAAGCCGCTACAAACGTGTTGAATTCAACATTACCCGCATAATTAAACCCGCCGTTTAAGCCGGTACCCTGGTAAGGAGGGTCCAAATAAACCAAATCGTTTATCGTCGCACTTTCAAGAATATGCCTGTAATCACCAGAATGGATGGTCGTTTTATTGACTAACAAACCCGAAACAGATAAAATATCCGCCCGCATTAATTGCGGGTTCTTGCCCAACCGCCTATTATCGGGGCTTTGATTGAATTTACCATCAGCATTATATCTTACGGCGGCCTTTACGCATTTTGCAAGCAAAAACAACAGGTATTGCGGTTCCTGCGTCCGGTTAAATTTTTCGCGGATGTGGTAATAATGTTTCTCCTCGTTCCCTAATTGCTCGTTCCATATATCGTAATACGATTGAATGATGGAGTTTGGGTCATTAAGGATAATGTCCCATAATGCCATCAGCGGTTCATTCACATCATTGATAATAAATTTATCAGCCTTTTGATAAGATGCCGAGGCAACCGATATAGCCGCTGAGCCTGCAAACGGCTCAATCAATGTTTCAAAATGATTGGGAAAGTACTTTAATATCTCATCGGCAATATTACGTTTACTACCCTGGTAAGGTATAGGATGAGGAAGTTTCATTTTAAAAGGCATATTCAAATATAATAATTTGTTGGTAGGGTTG
>Ga0206816_1138_pt1 | contig 18046 bp, 20 predicted proteins | sample Alteio_BWOrgCont_88_FD_152866 | JGI IMG/M metagenome (GOLD analysis project Ga0206816, IMG submission 152866) | Enriched cells from forest soil in Barre Woods Harvard Forest LTER site, Petersham, Massachusetts, United States -... | ecosystem: Environmental > Terrestrial > Soil > Temperate forest >... | reverse complement strand
TGGTTCTTACGATATAAACTGTGGTTTGGAATAAATCAGCCGTTGTCTTTTGTACCTTTATTTTTAACAAAGCTAAGATAATATACTTTGCAAATAGTAATGTGTAGCCTTTCATTGAATTGGCAAAAGTGGGTTGAATGGTTTTGACTTTATGCTCCTTGTCAATGTAGCGGGGCAAACGGCATATAATATAACAGCGGTATTGGAACCACCCTAAGTGTTGCCATGTCCTTTCTGGTGCTAAATCATATAACCTATATTGTTCGCCAGATTCAGAATAATATCCCTTATTATATTTAATGTTTATGGTAATCGTTTCTTCCTCATCGTCCTTATCCAAAGACTCAATAGAATAATCATCTCCCAGATTTAACATCTCCGCTACGAACTTTTTAAAATCGTTTTCTGCCATGTTCCGAATAGTTTACTTAAAGCCGCAAATTTAGATGATTTTATCATTCTCCATTAAAAACTTACTTAAGCCATTTTTTTATTTGTTTTTACTTAGAATAAGTTCAAGAATTTTCTTGTTAAACTCTTCAACCTGGCTGATTAAAGGCATTACAGTTTCTTTGTCAAACTCAACAAAATCCTCATAATCTCCGGTTTGCTTCCAATCAAATAATTTTGAATAAAATCTCCCATCATCAATACTCATTAGTCCTGTTTTAACAAACTGATTATTGAATTGTGTTCGCAAACCATTGTGGGTTCTGGTATTAATATTATTTTTTAAAAGCAAGGCTCTTATTAATGTAAAACTAGAAAAATATAATCTGCTAAGGCAAAAGTTCCAACTTTTAATATTGGCAAGGGATTTTGCATCCTCAACATTATTTAATGACTTTTCGATTCTGTATTTTATAATATCTTCTTTTGTTCCGCTCATGTCAGACGAATGCCTTGTTCTTTTATGTTTTGATAGAGGGGTGTAGGAACATATTTTGTTTCCCAATCATCCTTCGGTTGCACTATAGCTGTTATTACCTCTCCTATTTCCAGTTCTATTTCATATAAAGGGTCTCGGTATTTATTCCCATATTCCATTTGAAATTTGGAATATTGACAAGGATTAAAATATCCCAATCGGAATCTTTATTGGCATCGCCACGGGCATGGGAGCCGAATAGAATGACTTCGGCAGTGGGGTCTTTTTCCATGATTTTTGCTTTTATTCTTTGGGTAACTTCTTTCTCGTGGTCTGTCATGATTTAATTTTTTTATTGGGGCGCAAAGATAGGGAATTAAAGGGATTGGGGGGATTTGGTTTTTATTTTTAAAAGGATTGGAAATCCTTGGCTCTTGGGACGGGATTGCAAATCCCGACCTGCGCATGCGACATCAGATTAGTGAACATCCTGACCAGCGGGTACATCTTGTATTAATATCCAATCTTAAACAACCTTCAGATACTTCTTATAAAGCTGAAACTTCTTATCAACAGAAAGAATTTTCATATTTTCAGCAATAGCTGTAGAAATAATAAATCTGTCGAACGGGTCTCTATGGTCATCTATCAAAGGAAGGTTTTGATAGTGTTGAATGTGCGGCACTTCTATGTTTAGGTTAACCATACCTCTGCTTTCAACATGAGCGACAAGAGTATTAATGTCAGTTTTAAAATCAGGCAATTTACCAATTTTTACCTTTATCGAGATTTCCATATAGCTCAAATAGCTTACAAATATTCGATTGTTACTATCTTCAATAATTTTCCTGTGTTTCCCAGAAACCTTATCAGGTTCGCTAACCACCCACAGCAAGACATGGGTATCCAATAAGTAATCCATCCCTTTAAAACATATACTCTTTTAAATCATCGAGCGGTTCGTCAAAATTATCGGGTACCGTTATCAATCCTTCCATTCCACCAAGCCTTGATTGCTTCTTATGGGATGGTTTTCGTTTCTCCTCTTTCAAGAAGGTAACAATTACCTCCGTTTTGGTTTTATCTCGCGGTTCCTCTGTAAGGATTATTTTTCCGTTATCATATATTCCTTTTATTGTTGTCAGCATGATTCTTAATTTTATTTTATAATCGTAATAAGGTTTCTATTTTTTACGAACATCTGAAAAAATTGTTCGGTGCAAAGATATAAAATCTAAAGAGGGTTTGTTGGAATAAATATCCTGATGGTATTCCGTTACCAAATCACTTGAGCCGAATAGAATGACTTCGGCAGTGGGGTCTTTTTCCATGATTTTTGCTTTTATTCTTTGGGTTACATCTTTCTCGTGGTCCGTCATGATTTTATTTTTTGGTTCTACTGGGAATTTTGTGGGAATCTTATTCTACAAGAATTTAATAAGATAAACCTTAACCACAGATGCCACAGATTAACACAGATTATAGTCGAACAAAATCTGTGTGAATCTGTGGCATCTGTGGTTAAGGTTTATCGCTTTGAATTTTGGTTAATATTCCGTTATAACTCTTTACCCACAAAATTCCCAGTAGAACCTATTTTTTTATTGGGGCGCAAAGATAGGGAATTAAAAGGATTGGGGGATTTTGGTTTTTTTAAAAAGGATTGGAAATCCTTGGCTCTAATACATTTTAATAAGGTATCAGGCTTTAGTAAATATCCGGCAGTTGTGATTTATAATTGAAGAAGATAAATTTTTATCGTTGCTTCCAATTACTTTCCAAACCTATAAAGTCTTCGAGATGATAAATAGAATCTGTATAAGAAAATAAAATAGTTCTGTCATCTACAATTGTATGTTTTTTTCGTTTCGCTACAGAGAGTTTTTGTAATTCTGGAAAGTATCTCAATGGAGTAATAAAAATTCTCCCATCATCTAAAATTATAGATATTTTTCCCGGAGTGTCAAAGAGTATTTTTTCGATACTCATGGGTTTATTTTTTAATACGCTTTTCATCTTTATTTTAGTTTTATTGTTGTTACTTTTTTACCTGCTTTTACCTTGTTAAATGCTTTTATTAATTCTTCCTGATTTTCTTTTATAAGTTTTAATGCTTGGTTAAGTTCTGCACCAGTAAGACTTCCTTTCTCTGCAACTTCTAATGTCTCCAACCAAATTTTTGCTGACCTTTGTCTATTGCCTTTTTCTTTCGCTACATGCAGATGGGCTGGTTCATTCATTGCATCGAATGCAAAGATATAAAATGTCAGGAATTTATATACCGCTATTTTAGGCATGTTTAATTTTTTTATTGGGGCGCAAAGATAGGGAATTAAAAGGATTGGGGGATTTGTAATAGCGGATTAAAAATCCGCAGTGAGAAGGCAAGGGATTGCAAATTCTATCTAACGCCTCCATATTTTACGGATTATCATTATGTTATAAGAGCGCCAATTCATTTGGTTTTACTTTGAGAGATTTGATTTTTCTGTTTAGTGAATTGATTTGTTTTTCTCTTATTCTTATTAAATAATCTTCTTCCTTTACACTGATATAATTAGTTTTCTTGGTCATCATATTCCAAATTATTACAGCTAATTTTCTTGCTGTTGCAACGATTGCAGCTTGTGCTCCTTTCTTTATTTCTATCCTTTTAAAAAAATAATGGAGGTATCCAGTTTTTATACCATTTCCTATAGTAACAGCAGCGTGTTGAAGTGCATCTGCTATCCTGTGTTTTCCTTTCGGTGTTTTGGAGGAAATTATTTTTCCGCCTGTTATTTTATTGTTTGGTGATAGCCTTAACCAGGAAGAAAAATGTTTGGCTGTCGGGAATTTGCTAAAGTCTATTCCTACCTCTGACAATATGGAAAGTAACACTCCGGGACCTATTCCTTCAATTACAGAAAGGTCTACTCCTCCTGTGATTTGAAATGATAATTCCTGTAAATTTATCTTTGGAGCATTTTTGTTTCGCTTCCTCATTTTTTTCGAATCTTTTGGCAAAGTTGGTGATGTATCTGAATCATCTTTTCGTCTTATTCTTTCTTGAAGTACTGCTTCGATTTGCTTGTCGCATTCATCAATTTTTTTATGATAAAAAAGATAGAGTTAATAACTTTGCTTCAACTCAAAAATATATTCATCTCGCCAATCTCCGGTGAGGGCTTTGATGATTTCTTCCTTTGATTTTTTGACTCTGAACTTAATCAGGGATGCAAGATACTCTGGATCGCGATGTCCTTCGATGATAGCTTCGATAATGGCTCGACCGGACAAACCCGTAATATCACTTAAGGCATTATCAAGACGAATATTTGTCTGCCGCAATGCCTTTTGCATCTTGGGAATTAAGGAAGCTGAATCTTCTATCATACTTTGTCGGTGACGACAAAAATGTCGAAGTTTTTCAGTGTCGTTATCGGGAATAAAACTACCCTCCAGCATGCCTAATGTATGGAGTTTTTGAATCCATTGACAATCCAATAAATCAGTCTTTTTTCCCTTTGCATTTTTGGTGTATTTGCCATTGACCAAAATTACTTTAAAGCCATAGGTTTGCAACAGAATAAACGGGGCTTTCCAATAATTGCCCGTGCTTTCCATTGCCACATCTGTTACATTCCGATCTTTCAGATGTTGGCAAATTGCGTGAAGGTCTTCGGTGTAAACACCGAATTCTTTGACATCCTCTTTGTTCTGACCTGTGGCTACCCAATGGGATTTACTGCCAATGTCAATTCCGGCTGCATGAGGATGAACGACAGCCATCTTTTCATACTTCTTTTCTTTTTCCATAGCTTTACTTTTAGTGAAACAAATTTTATGTTTGTACACATTTCAAAAGGCTGTGTTTTAAAAATATAAAGTATTCTATACGGGATGAAAGCATTTGAAAATGTTTCTCACCAGTCATTTTTTCTATCGTTCCTAAAGGAACTTCCACAGCCCAACCATAATCGATCCCGGATTTTTTAAGTACCATTTTGCAATGCGGCCTTATATGAAATGTGAACAGTGCAAATTTACGTTTTCGACCGTTAGAAAAGCATTTTTAAGTCTTTTTAGACGTACAGGTAATCGGTCGGAGCTAGGCGACCTATCCTGCGGCTCTGGGTAATAGCGGATTAAAAATCCGCAGTGAGAAGGCAACGGATTGCAAATTCTATCTAACGCCTCCATATTTTACGGATTATCATTATGTTATAAGAGCGCCAATTCATTTGGTTTTACTTTGAGAGATTTGATAAAATTGATGAATGCGACAAGCAAATGCGGCCTTATATGAAATGTGAACAGTGCAAATTTACGTTTTCGACCGTTAGAAAAGCATTTTTAAGTCTTTTTAGACGTACAGGTAATCCGTCGAAGCGAGACGTCATATCCAGCGGCTCTGGTCGGAGCGACACGACATATCCTGAGGCTCTGGTCGGAGCGATACGTCATATCCTGCGGCTCTGGGGCTCTGGTACGTCATATCCTGCGGCTCTGGTAAATAATTATTTATTACAAGGCTGTCCATCAGCTGTTTGATAACCGATTATTTTAGGAGGCTCCATAAAAATATTTTTTCCTCTTTTTCCATCACCATTGAAAGTAGTAAATATTATTTGTCCATTAGGCAAGATTAAAGGTTGAGCTTGGTTACATCCATCAATATTAATTTCAAAAACCAATTCGCCTGAAGATTTAAAAAAGTGCATTTTTTTATCTTCACCTCCAATTACAAACAATCCATTTTCCATAATAATTGGTGTTGCATAAATTTTATCAGAGATTTTTTTTTGGGACTTAATGTTTAATTGATTATCTAAGAATACAATTGATCCTTCAATTGTTACAACAAAGACGGTTTTTGTTTTATCATCAAACACTATAGAACCATAAATTGGTTCATTACTCATGTTCAATCTTTTTAAAATATCCCCTTGATAACTAATTTTATAAATAGTGCCACTTCCCGTTCCGATATAAAATGAATTATCAGATTTATCAATAGCTGGAACATTATTTTGAGGTCCATCCAACTTAACATATTTAACCTCATTTGTATTCAAATTAATTAGGAGTAAATAACTATCCTTACCTGAAAATGCAACTAAGGTATCATTTAAACAAATACCTTCGCCAACCCCTTTGTTTTTTGTATCATGTGTTTTTCCGTAACTAAAAAAAGTATTTTTCAATATTCCAAATTCAGAATAATGCACTATTTTACCTATATCATTACCAACCATAAATGAATTATCAAGTAATCGTACAACATTACCATCTATTCTACCACCAGTTGGTATTCTATATTTAAGTTTATGATCTTTATCAAGAATATATAATTCGCCTAAAGAATCTCCAAATACAACAGTGCCGTCAGATAAAACAGCAGGATCAGCAGAAATAAATCCATGAAACTCGTCATACTTAGCAAGTCTGTCTCCTTGTAAATTATAGAAGGAAAATTCACCTGTTGAACTCAACATTACAATTTCATTGGTGTAACTATTATATTTTGGGGAAGACCCTGCACTGCCTTTTGTACTAAAATCTTTAACAATATTTGGAGATGAGTAAATCGGAAAACATTTTATTGAATCTGTTACTCTTGGTTTTATCTCCACAGTATTTCGTTCTTTAATAATATCTTGTGAATAGAGGTTTAAGATGAAAACCTGAGTGGATAATAAAAATATGAAATATTTTAGTTTCATTATTAAGAGAAATTATCAAAGGTCAATTTCCAATTCAGCACCATTACCATGACAATGAGATATATTAATAAAATCTGTCCATGTATTACCATTGTCTAATGATTTTCTATAACAGCAATCTTCTAATGATGAGAAGTCTTTTTCTTCATCCTGTTTTAAAGAAAACTCTCCTTGGCTTTTATTGTTCTCGCAACGATTGTCATTCCCAATATGTACTTCTATCTTAATACCATTAGCATTGTACTTGTTGATAAAAATATATTTACAAGGTGTATTATCTTTATCATATTTTAAGATTTGTTTTGTATTACTATTTCCATACAATAACACAATAAATATTGGGATAAGAAGGCTTATAAGTTTCATTTTATTTATTTTTATATTCAACCAAAATGTATGAGGAAGCTTCTAATTGAACACCTGAATTAGAAGCACACAAATTCATATATCCATGAAATTTAATTTTTAAATTCCCGGAACTATCTGCCTTTCCATATATCATCTTATCTAAAGTTTTGCTTGTCATATTTGCAAATGATTCATTTGCTATTGTGTCCTTCACATTATTAAAATCATTTAGGTAACAGTAGATACCTAAGTTTGCCCTTATTGAAGGTATAGAATTATAAATTTCAATATGACATTTAATTTGTATAACCGCGTTAGGTCTAAGATTAGAAATAGTTATATCCCAAAATTTACCTTCACCAATCTGCTTTCCATTAGTGACGATTGGAATTTCTTCAGGTGGCGATTGATAGATACTTGTATATTTAGATGGTATATTAATAGTATCCCAATAATGAGTAATTAAAGCATACTTACAACAAATATCAGGTTTCTTACATTGGGTACATTGAGCATGTCTACTAATCAAAGTATCTAAAGTATCATTTAAATATTTTGCATATTTATTATAGATCTCCATTAGACTGTCGTTAAAGACTCTAGACGTATCTCTCTTTCCATTTATTTCTTTTATACTATCCTTTTTGAAAAATTCCTGATAATTTATATCTTCCCTCCTATTTAAATCTAAAACTTGCTTAAGTTTTTCTTTAGTTTTAAAATAGTCTTTTTGAATTACTGAAAGTTTATAATTAAGGTAATCGTCATTGATATTTATTTGATCTAAATGAAGTCCTGTATCTAATGTATTGAATGATGATAACGATAAAATTAATGGTACAGCGCTTTTACTTCCCATAGAAGATAAAATAGAAGCTGCTTCATGTAATATTTTCTCTGGATCAAATGTTCCAGTTTTAAAATTATCAAACTGCCCTATCAATTTTTTCACTTCATCATTTGTTTGTATTCCCCAATATTTAACATCCATATCTATATGTATATTATCTTTTTTATCATTCATTAATTTATTGAAATTGGCATATCCGCTACCATTAGAAAGTCCCGTTTTATAACTACCCTTTAATGAAGCCGTTAATTGTTCTTTAACTGCTGTGGATTCTGTTTTAATAGTTATAATAATCGCTATCATGCTTCCAGTCCTTACCGCTCCTATATAATAGGATCCAAATATGTTTTTAAAATCATGTTTAATTTGATATTTAGCCATGTCAGTTAATCTTATTGAATCTGGATGGACCATTATTAAATCATAATACTCTTTTGCTGACAAAATTAAATTTAAGTTATAAGAGTTGCTTATGCTTTCTTTATTGATTCCAAATTTACTTTCTATATTAAAAGTCAGGTTTCGTGCGGCAATTCCAGCTTCAAAACCCAAAGCCTCAAAAAGTTGTTCTTCATTTTCAATAATATGAAGTTGAGTTTCTCCAGAAACACCCATTTTGAAAGTATCTGCTTTATATGTAAATGCGGGTGGATTCCATTTATCAATATTATTCAAATCCACACCCAACCCTAATACCTTATTAGAAGTAGGATTCCAATTAATAGTTGTTGGTTCATTTTGCGATTGACTCATTGCTAAATAATGAAAAAGGACAAATTGAATAACAAAAGCACAATAAAATGAAAAGTGTTTTACGGTTTTTGGTTTCATATTTAATTATATTTAATGATGCTCCCGATTTGTCAATAGGTTCGGAATCCAACCTTATTGGTGGATTTTTTGAGGTATGCACTAGTTGGTATTTTTAATCCCTTCCCAAGAGTTTTGAATTTGCAATTCATTTCATCCATACTATTTTTGATTTCGTATCAAGCGACAAAATTACATAAATATTTATCATCATTCACAAATTTTTTTCCCTCATCATTTTATGACTGCGTTCCCCTCTTGGGGCGCAGCAATAAGATGATGATTAGTAGTATTGGGATTGTTGGTTTTAGGCATGGTTTGGTTATTTTGAGAGGTCTTGTTTGTCTGATTTGGTTTTGTATTCGGGTATTGGTTCGTTGACGAGATTTTTATTGTTGCTATAAAGTATTTCGCAGGCTTGGATGATATTCTTGTGGAAAATTCGGGAAGCCTTGCCCAATCATGAAACTCTATTAATATGGGTATGTTGCTGTCGCTTATTTTTTCGTTGATTTCTGAATACATATCAATAGGTATGGGTGTTAAGTTTTGGCTTCGGATGAAAAATCGAGGTCGCTGCCTGTATGTGCCGTTCCAGTTACCCTGCTGCCATAAGCCCATACTTCTACCGGCAGATGGATGGTGGCAAAAATGTCCTGTAGCGTTTGTTTATCTTTTTCCCTTATCAGCATATCAATCGGTATTTTGCTTTTGAATGGCTGCCACAAGGGTTGTTGCATCTTCAATGAATTGTGGGAGAAAAACCAGTGTCTTTTGGGCAAAGTCTGAACCATAGTGGTGGGCGGTATTGTTCCTGTTATCCCTGTACTGGAGGCATCTTTCGCATGCTTCGTCGGTAATGATATTGCATAAAACAGCATGTCGAAAAACATCTTTGAATTTCAAATCGTCAACGGGTTTGGAGGAATGGAAATAGGGTTTTAGGGAAGTCAAAACATTTCGGGAGAAAAAGCCGAAAGGATCGTGGACACAGGCGGAAGGATACATTTCATACTCCATGTCTTTTGGGTCGGCTTGCAGGAGTAAAGCTTGGGCTTTAGCTAATGTGGATGTGCAGCATTCGAGATATAGGGTTTCTATGTTCATGTTAATGTATATGTTTTTATATCAGGGTGCAAAATTAGTAAATAATTGTCAGCATTCCTAATAATAGTGAAGAGTGGGGAGGGAAAGGGAGGAGTGAAAAGTGAATGCCGATAAATCGAGCACAGGTAGTGAAAAGTGAAAAGTGTGGGACAGTGAAAAGTGTTGGATAGTGAAAAGTAAAGAGTGAAAAGTGAAGAATGAGGGATTTTTCAGTTATGGGCAAAAGTTGGAGCGGTATGGGGAGAAGTAACAGAGGTATGGAGAGAAGTAACACAGTTATGGGGAGATGTTGCGAAGTTATGGGGAGAAGTAATAAAGTTATAGAGAGAAGTGACACAGGTATGGAGTGATGTAATAAAGTTATAGAGAGAAGTAACACAGGTATGGAGAGAAGAAACAAAGGTATGGGCAAAAGTAACACAGTTATGGGCAAAAGTGTCTCCCTGATGGGTAGAAGTGACACTGTGTCAGTTAAATTTAGTTAATTTATAGTTGGAAAGTGTAATTTTGTCACAAAAAATAAATCGCTGAAATGAATCAGGGATTACTAATTGGGGATTTGGAATTTGTTCTATGCTTCTGAAAATTTATAATAATAAGGGTGATCAGAGTGTATCTCATAAGATTGCGAGGGTATCTCACAGGATTCAATTCAAATCTTGAATTCATGTTAATCCAAACTTTTTCAATTGCTGCTTCGTAGTTTCTAATTCTTTGTGATGAATTCCATGCATGCCTAAGGTTATTGCAACCTCGACAAACATGTGGCGGTCGTCAATGTATATAATATTTTCAGGGTCGGTCTGCGCAATATCTATTGCCATTTTAAATATGTCGGCATCGGGTTTGCGAAGATGGACAAAGGAGGACGAAGCAAAAGCATCAAACAATTCATTTAATTTATATTTACTTACCCTGTGGGTGTTTAATTCCCTCCCTTCATTACTAACAGCAATTACCTTGAGCTGATGAGCCTTTTTAAGTTCTTTAAAGAAAGTAATGGCATCAGGATATGGGAGCGATTGCTTGAACATAAACTTGATAAAAGCGGCTTCAGAGAATGGTCTTTTCTCATAGAAGACAACTCGTTTGAGGTATTCACTTAATGTCAGTTTGCCGGATTCATAAGTATCAAAGGTAAGGTGATGACGCTCATTTAACTCATCACCGTCAAGTTTGAAATGCTTAATTGCGGCATTCCGTTGCTCCTGGCCCCAACCATTGGTGAGTAGTACGCCACCTATATCAAGGAACAAGGTTGTAATTGTTTTAGCTTTCATGCCTCATCAAATATTCTCTTTGCTTCTTTTATAGATTGATGTAATTTAGCAAGACCCGCATCAATATCTTTTCCTAAATGAATACGGATGACCCTGCGCCCTTTATCATCAAGTGAACGGAAATCGCCAAGTGCCTGCGCCTGATGCAAGGTTTCGAAGCCAAACTTTTCACTTGGAATAGGGAGATCCTTTTCCTCATCTGCAACCAATATAATATATAAGCCGGAATCAGGACCTCCTTTGTGCAATTGCCCTGTGGAGTGCAGATAACGCGGACCATTCAGCAAGGTGGTAGCTACTTTTAATTCATCACGCATTTCCTGTCTCCAGTCCTGTAATATTTTTGTGCGATGCTCTGTCATTAAGAAATAGGGTAACAAAGCTATGTAGTCATTTGGCTTTGATTTGGAGGTAAAGTTATTGACAAGGTCTCCTATTGATTCATGATGCTTTGAAGCAATTTGTTCCGTCTTTTTTCCACTGTAAACAGAAATGTTTTCCAACTGCAAAAGAGGTTGAGCTTTTTTAAACGAACCTTCTTTCGCCCATCCTTCAAGCAATTCATGCGTATTCTTTTTGCTTTCTTCTACATTTGGTTGGTCAAAAGGATTAATTCCGATCAATATTCCGGCAATTGCTGTGGCAATTTCCCAACGATAATATTCGCCACCCAATGCAAGTTTATTTGCCACTTTAATTCTAACAATCGGATGACCAGCTTCTTCCAATGCTTTGACTTTCTTCCCATCAGCATCATTATTATCCGTGGAAAGATACATGTGAACAAAGACCCTGTCTTTTCCATAAACTTCAGGAGTACCAATGGATTCGCCATTCACAGGAATTAATCCACGACCTTCTTTGCCGGTACTTTCTGCAAGCAGTTGCTCCACCCAATACCCAAAAGAACTGATTGATGATGACAAAACGAAGGTTACTTTATCTCGACCATGCTTTTGACAAATTCCCAATACTACACCCAAACTTACTCCCGGATTAGTTGCTGCGGCAACTGAATCGCAACCACTTTCCATTTGTTTTGCATTGGATAAAAAAGCGTTGATATCTATTCCCATCAATGCCATCGGTACCAAGCCGAAATCTGACAATACGGAATAACGACCTCCTAAATCAGAAGGATTGACGAATATCTTTCTGAACTTATATTGTTCTGCAACCTTTACCAAAGGAGTATTTGCATCTGTAATGGCAACAAAATTATCTCCGGGTTTATTTGCTTTTTTCTTTTCCAATTGATGATAGAAATAGTGAAAGAAACTCAAGGTCTCTTCCGTATTTCCTGATTTGCTCGCAACAATAAAAAGTGTTTTATCAATATTGATTTTGTTTTCTACCTCCAATATTGCCGCAGGGTCAGTATTATCCAATACTAATAATTCAAGATAACCTTTTGTTGTACCATAAGTTTCGCGAGCCACTTCCGAACATAAACTGCTTCCCCCCATTCCGAGTAATACAGCGTGTGTATAGCCTTCCTCCTTCACCTTTAAAACAAAGGCATTAAGCATTTCCACATTCTTGGTAAAATCATCAGGCAATGTTAACCATCCCAATCGCTGACTTATATCCTTTACTTGTTCTGCATCTTTATTCCATAGATTAGGATTTTTTGCAAAAAGAAGTTTTGTTATTTGTTTTTCATCAATGGAATCGAAAGTAGCTAAAACTTCCTTTTCCAAATTACCGCTCGCAGTTTTACTACGGATCAGATTATCAAGCCAATAACTTTGACCATAATCCAATGATTTAATTAATGTATTCATATTTTCTTTTTTTTCAATTGTGATCAATTTTCAACGCCGCAAAATTAATACCATTTGGAAAGGTGAGGGTTATATAATTCTTTAAAAGACTTACATAATTCCTGCAATCTGTTATTTATCACGAATACTGACATCTGAATCGTCAGAAGATTTGGGGAATAAAAGATCTGTGGAGTTTGATTTCTGCAAACAGACGATAGATATTGCAGACTTTAAGAAATCAGAATAATTATTAGACTTCTTTCATAATTCAGTCCCAGAGGGACGACCTTTCATATTAGTCAGGATTTATTACCAAAAGGTCGTCCCTATGGGACTTAATTCTTTTTCATGAGCAATTTATTACCAAAAGACTGTCCCTCCGGGACTTTCATTAAACTTTTAACAGAACAATTATGAAAGAGGTCTATTACATCAAGCAGAACTATTGAATGACCAGTTTAGACTTCAAAACAGCATCTCCCTTTTGAAGGGAAACTATATAAACACCCCTGGCGATAGTTGATACATCCATAAGATAATGATTATCGCCCGATACAGCTATTTGATTGTCTGTAATGATTGTTCTGCCTGTAACGTCTATTAATCGCACATTATAAGATTCCTCTCTATCTGACGAGAAAGATATTTTCACTTGATTGTTTGCGGGGTTAGGGAAGATATAAAAACCATTGGATACATTGATTTCATTGATGCCTGTTAAGGTTATGGTATATCTTACCGTGTCGGCACCGCAGGGATTGGTAACTATCAAGGTGATGGTGTAGGTGCTGTCATTAGAATAGGTGTGGGTGGGATTCATAAGGGTGGAGACATTGCCATCGCCAAAGTACCATTGATATGCTGTGCCATTAGAGGAGGTGTTGGTGAAAGTCGTGGTATTCAGGAACATCGAGTAGGTGAAGTTCGCTACCGGATAGAGATAGCTTGTCAGGTTGATGGAGCTGCTGCTATGGCACCCTATGGTATCGGTAACTGTTACCGTGAAGTTGCCGGACTGCGTGGCTTCTATGCTTTGGGTGGTGGATCCTTGATTCCATAGATAAGTTATTGGTGAAGTGCTGCTGTTTGCTGTGAGCAGGATGCTGTCGCCGATGCAGAATTCCAGGTTCTCGGGGAGGGCTGCTATCGTGGCTATGGGGAGGGGATGGACGATGACATCAGTGGGGGCGGATGTATTGCTGCAATTGACTCCATAAGTAACGGTAACACTATATGTCCCTGAGGCTGAAACATCAAGATATTGTGTGGTGGCGCCATTGCTCCAGTTGTAGAGGATGCCATTGCTGGCATGGAGCGTCACATTTTCTCCTTCGCAGAGATTAATGGGGCTGGCGGGAGCGATGACAGGGACAGGATTTGCAGTGACTGACACTGTCTCTGATGCTATGCCTGTGCAGCCGCCGCTATTGGTAACGGTGATGCTGTAATTGCCGGAAGCCGTGGCATTGATGCTTTGTGTGGTGATGCCATTATTCCATAAGTAATGAGCAAAAGAGCCAACATTAAGAATCAAAGAATCCCCTGAACATATTGTATTGCCGCCTGAAATGGTCGGTGATGGAGAAGCATGTACAGTTATTGTTCGGGATGCCGTACCTGTACAACCATTGGCATTGGTAACTGTAACGATATAGGTAGTTGAATCTATTGCCGTGATTGATGGTGTGGTGGCTGCTGTATTCCATAGATAACCCGGATAAATACCTACTGTAAGCATTACAGAATTGCCTTGACAGAAAGTATCAGAGCCATTAGAAGTAATGACAGGGTGGGGAAGGGAATAGACTGTAATTGTTCTTGATGCTATGCCCGTGCAGCCGTTTGCATCCGTAACAGTAATATGATAAGTAGTTGCAGAATCCACAGTTATGGTTTGTGCAGTGGAGCCTGTACTCCATATATAGTGAGCAAAGGAACCTGCATTTAATGTTGATGAACTACCTGAACAAAATGAAGTATCACCTGTTATTAAAGGGACAGGTAATTGATTTACTGTTATTGCTTGTGATGCCGTCCCTGTACAGCCATTATTATCTGTAACAGTAACTATATAAGTTCCGGATGCGGTAACTGTAATAGACGGATTGCCAGCACCTGTATTCCAATGATAGTGTGAATAGGAATTCACAGTAAGAGTTGTAGAATCTCCTGAACAAAAGGAATTGCCGCCAGTTATGGCAGGAGTGGGAAGAGGATTAACGGTAACTGACTGTGATGCGGTGCCTGTACAGCCACTATTATCTGTAACCGTAACTGTGTATGTATTTGCTGAATTGATAGTGATTGTTTCTAAAGTGGAACCATTACTCCAGCTATAAAAAGAAAAAGAACCCGCATCAAGAGTAATGGAATTGCCAGCGCATACCGAGCTTGCGCCAATGATAGCAGGGGTAAGAGAAGAAGTAACAGTAACAACTATGGTATCTGTCCTGCTGCAATTACCATTGGAGCCTGTCACTATGTAGCTGGTAGTAACTGTAGGCGTGACAGTAATGGAGCTGTCTGTGCTGCTGTTAGACTGCCATGTATAAGAATTTGCACCGCTTACTGTCAGGGTAATACTGTTACCGATGCAAATGTGCTGATTGTTATTTACATTTAATACAGGGGCAATACACCTTGGCATTTCTATTAGATCACCGATACAATTTCTACCATTCGGAATGTCAAAATCATGAATATCTATATAAGTATTTGTTGATATATCATATCTGAAAACTACTCCAAAATTATATAAACCACCAACACTCGTTGTAGCATATAGACCTCCATCGCTTGCCTGCATAAGGCTTGCGAAAGGGTTACTTCCTGTTGCCCTATAAAAATCATGGAGTTTATTATAAGTCAGGGTAACAGGATCGTAACTAAACATAGTACCTTTACTTGAATCTCCTCCATAGGAAGTCAATCCATAAATTAATCCGTTGGTTGCCTGTATCAAACTCCCATTCGGGGATTCCCCTAATGTATCATGAAAACTAAATAAATTTGCAAAAGTATTTGTCGTCAGATCATAACTATAAAGATATCCAGGTGATATACCGTTATATGTCGTCTTAGCCATACCATAAAGTAATCCATTTGACGCTTGCAAAAGAGCATTATATAATGTAATTACATCAGTTGGTATATTTGTATTAACAGGGTAACTGAATATAGTATCAATGATGCTTGTAGTTATATCTAAACTAATCAGAATCCCGGCATTATTTACACCCCCGCCAGCAACAGCATAAAGCAAATTATTAGAGGCTTGCATAAAATTTGTTTCTATTACCCAGTTTGTATCCACAACAGTAATACTATTAGCAGAGGGGTCAAAACAAAATATTGTATTATTATGATTATTTATTCCGACACAGCTACCATAAAATCTTCCATCATTAGCTAATAGGAGATTATTATTTGGCTCCCTCCCGATTATAGTATCATTAAATTCCCATAAATCCGAATAGGTATTTGTAAGGGTATCAAAACTAAAGAGAACGCCGTAATTATTTATTCCGCCGTTAAAAGTGGTTCCATATAGTTTTCCATTGTTATTAAATAAGGAGAACTTACCTCTTGGAGTTGCTCCTGTCGAGTTAAGAAATTGATATATGTTTGTAAATCCTGACCCATCTCCATTTATTTTAAATATGATACCGTCGTTGCCAGCGGTAGTTTGAGCCATAGCCCATAATTCAGGGGTTTGAGCATTTGAAATGCAATGGGAAGCTAAGGAGAGAAATATCATTATTATTCTTTTCATGTTATTATTATTTTGCCTCACCCCCTGCCCCCTCTCCAAGGGGAGAGGGGATTGGGATGAGATGTTTGTTTAATTGGTTAAGATAATTTTCCAGTTGTTATTAGTTGTAGTACCGGTTTCTTTAACGAAGTAAATACCCTGTTTAAAGTTTGTTATGGATATTTCTTTGCTATAATTGATAGTTTGTGAGACTTCATTTGATGAATAGACTTTTTGCCCCATCGCATTATAGATTTCCAAGGTAATCATCTCTCCTAAGTTTGTTTCAAGAATGACATTAAAATTTCCATTGTTAGGATTCGGAAAGATTCCAGAATTATTGGATGCAGCAATTTCATTATCCTGTTTTCGTAAAGCACTACCTCCAAAACCGCTAACTTTATATTGCAATGAAGAAGCAGGTTCACTATGCCATGTATAAAACATTTTTAATGTACCGTTATCTCTTCCTGCAAGTGAAATATTATCCTGATAATCTAAATTGGAAGTATTCAAATAATATGGAACAAACAAATAATAACATTGTGGTGAAGTAAGAGGGTCACCTCTATGATCACATCCTACTGCTATAGGATATATTCCTCCTGGTTGAAAGGAAACATTTGTTTCGTCATAATAATAGCTCCAGGCAACTACTATTCCTCCAGTTGCATAATATGAATTATAATTGTTTGTATAAGCAACAACAGGATAGGTATTTTTTTGCGGATATCCGTTTCGTAATCCTTCTATACTTGTTGAGCACTGGTCTGTATATTCATTAGTAGAATATCCATCTGTATATCCCCAAATTTTTTGAGAACCTGTAGCAGCATCATTATAAACAACGGTATAAAAACTTAAATTACCTGAACTATACGCAGGTGATGCAATACGAGGACTTTCAGTTGCAGTTAAAGAACCTGATGTAAATACATTTGTTAATGACGATGGAGAGCCAAATAGTGCCTTATCTACATAAACTTGATTACCATAATCATAAGTATAAAAAATATAGTGACTACCACTTGTATTTCCATCATACATGCTAACATCAGGATATATATAACCGCTACCAGAATATAGACTAAAAGGTGATCCTATAAGCTCTGGTTCTGGTGTCATATAATCAATATCACCAGTCTGTGCATTTATTCCACTTCCATCATCCCATACTGTAACAAATGTTTCATTATTGTAATCAGCATCTATATTTATGGTGCCAAAAGTTGTACCATTATCTTCCAGAACATCAGTACAATCATAAGTAAATGCAGAACCTGTCCACTTCCATGGTTCCCACATCCAAGTGTAGTATCCAGGATTATAACTATCAGTTACATAAACAACAATTGCCCAATATTCCATACCATCATAAACAAGTGTAACATCAGGATCATATACATTCCAAAGACTAAGACTACTAATTACATCAGTACCAGAATAGGAGCCATTATTCCAAGCGATTGTAGGAGTGCTTCCTTCACCCACCCATACATAAAAATTATCTTTTACATCATTGCCTGTATTAGCAGCTGCTGAGCTAGTGGAAGTACTGTTT
>Ga0206816_1137_pt1 | contig 18066 bp, 10 predicted proteins | sample Alteio_BWOrgCont_88_FD_152866 | JGI IMG/M metagenome (GOLD analysis project Ga0206816, IMG submission 152866) | Enriched cells from forest soil in Barre Woods Harvard Forest LTER site, Petersham, Massachusetts, United States -... | ecosystem: Environmental > Terrestrial > Soil > Temperate forest >... | reverse complement strand
GGCTATGAAAGGCCAAAAGCTGAATTTGCAGGGCTTTAAAGAAAACTTCGAGGCAGAATTAAACTCGGTGCGTGGCAGCCTGTCCGATTTCGGTAACGAGGCCAAACCCCTGGTTTATAAAACACGCGATTTTTTTGGCGACTTTTTCCATCACCTCGGTGTATTTCTTTCCGGGGCCGGCAAGTTCTTTGCCAAATTTATTGGTGTACTGGTACTGATGGCTTGTTTTGGGATGCTTGTAGGGTTAATAATTATGATAATTGGTTTCCTTGCCTACGGCAATATGGGGCTATACCATATTTTCCCGTTCAATGTGCTGGAGCATCAGCTAAACATTATTGTGTTAGTCGCGGCCTTTTTGCTGCTTGCCATACCGTTGCTGGTTATCATTATGGTTATACTAAGCGCGGTATTTAACGCCAGGGGACTAAACAGGACATCCGGATCAACTTTTTTATCTATCTGGATAATTACTTTAGGTGTAGTAATTTATTATACCGCCAAGGTAAGCGCCAGCTTCAGGCACTCGGCAAGCTTTAGTCAAAATATCAGCATAAAGCCTACGCGCAGCAATACCTATTATTTAAAGCTGAACGATGTTAAATACATAAGCCCCGAGGATAGCATTAAGCTGCGATTAAAAGACCGTTTTAACGGGAACATCATTTTAAATGATAATAATGATGACGAGGATAATTATCAATCGCCCGAAAACGTTAGAATCACTATTGAGAGAAGCGATGTGGCCCAGCCGGTTTTAACTGAGTCATTCAGCGCCCGCGGTTTCGATTATGCCGATGCGCTGGTAAATGCACAAAATACTACCTATCAATTCGCACAGCAGGATACGGTATTAAAGTTTAACCGTCATTTAGAAAAACCTATTAACCGCCTATGGCGCAACCAAGAAATACGCCTTACGCTAAAAATACCTTTAAACACCAAACTGGTTATAGATAAGAAAATGGAGAATTATATCGAAAACATTCAAATATACAGATGTGCCGAAGACAATAAACAAGAACACGCGTCATCGGCACCATTTATTATGACAGGCGATGCGGTTCTCTATGTCGGTTGTAATTTCGAGGCTGTCTGCCGAGTTCAGGAAATGACGTTTAATATCCGTCATATAGCTTTTTAGTATTTCATAGGCATCTTCCTCTATATGAAATACAAAGCCGTTTATGTTGATGATGATAGTTTTATTCATGATGAGTGGTAGTTTATAGTTAATTATTTTTTTGAACAGCGGTTTGAACAGCAAACGACAGCTCGTTCCAGGTTTTATCTAACTGCTGCAACACATCCCGTCCCTCGGGCGACAGGGTATAATACTTTCGCGGAGGGCCCGATGTAGACTCGACCCAGTTGTAGGTAAGCAGGCCGTTATTTTTTAAACGGGTTAATAAGGGGTACAAGGTACCCTCAACTACAAGCAGTTGTGCTTTTTTTAGTTCGGCGATGATATCAGATGCATAGGTTTCGTCCCGTCCTATTATAGAAAGTATGCAGTACTCTAATATACCTTTTCGCATTTGCGTTTGTGTGTTTTCGACAATCATAACGCAAAGATATATGTTTAAAATTGTATTATGCAATACATAGTACTGTTTTTTTTAAAATAAATCTGTTCATTCGTGTTTTTACGAGTATCTGACAGTTTTACAAAAAAATATTTACAGTTTTTGCACTTTTTATTTGACAATTTGACATTGTAACACTACTTTTATAATTAATTAACTAAGTATTAACTGATCTTATTATTTAAACATGAAAAAACTTCTACTAGTAAGTTTGTGTTTCCTGTCGTTATTCATGACACAGGTGTATGCACAAAATCGTACTGTTACTGGTACAGTGCTCTCAAAGGATGACGGCTTGCCGATGCCCGGAGTAACTGTAAAAGTAAAAGGTACCGTAATCGCGACACAGACTGGTGTCAGCGGCAAGTACTCAATCAGCGTTCCCCCTAACTCAACGCTTGTTTTCACTTACACAGGTTATTCGCCATTTGAAAAGGCTGTACCTGCTGTAGGTACAGTTGATGCACAATTAGAAACCAACCAAAAGCAATTAGGCGAGGTTGTGGTAACCGGTACATTGGGCAGGAAAGTTGAAGAAAAAGCCACAGGCTACGCTTCAACCCACTTAACAGGTACCGAAACTAATGAAAGCGCCGAAACTAACTTGCTGCAAGGTTTGGCAGGTAAGGTTGCAGGCTTAAACATTAGTACAACAAGTACCAGTGTTGACCCGTCTGTAAAAATTAACTTGCGTGGACAGCGTTCAATAAACGGTAACAACGCAGCGTTAATAGTTGTTGACGGTGTGCCGCTTCCAAACGGTGATATCAGCTCAATTGACCCTAACACGATTGAAAGCTATGATATTTTGAATGGTGGTAGCGCGGGTGTGCTATACGGTTCTGAAGCTTCAAACGGTGTTGTTGTGATTACAACAAAAAAAGGATCGGCAAGCGGTAAACCTACAGTTACCTATTCAAACTCTATACAGGCTGAGGTTCCATCCTACTATCCTAAGTATCAAAACCAATTCGGACAAAACGGTGGTGAAACCGTTGGCGAAGGCGGTATAGACCCGTTAAGCGGCTTGTTCCTGGTTGTACCTTATGAAAACCAACTGTACGGCCCTGCCTTTAACGGAAAGAATGTACAGGAAGGCGCTCCTGCGGGAAGCGCTACAGGCCCTACCTTGGTACTCCCTTATTCAGCCAACCCAAAAAACGTTTTCCAGCAATTTTATAATACAGGTATTATTGAGCAAAATAATATCGCAGTAAGCTCCGGCAACGCCGATGATTACTTTAATATGTCGGCCCAAAACATAACTAATCATGGTATTGTGCCTAACGACATCAATAACAGGTATTCAGCTTCATTTAAAGCCGGCAAAAGGTATGGTATATTTAAGGCAGAATACAGCTTAACCTATACACATACAGATATCAATGTAGCAGGTGGCGGTTATTTCCAAAACCAGCCCATCTCTGAGTTGCTGCTACAGATACCTTCTAATATTCCGCTTTCGTATTTTAAAGATCCTACCAGTACATTTGGTAACCCAAGCGATTTTTATGATGCTTATGCTACCAACCCTTACTGGAATATTTATAATTCAAGGCAATACACCACCCGTAACGTATTTTTGGGTAACGTGAATTTAACCTTATCACCAACCAAATATTTGGATATCAATTATAAATTGACAGATAACTTTGGTTTTTATGAAGCCCGCCAAACTAAGGCTGAGGTTGATTTTACCAAGTACTCTATAAATGACCCGCTTGGGGCAGGTAACGTGCCTTCAAGCCTCCCATCAGGGGTACCGGGTTCAGTAGCTGACCAATCGGCATCGGGCGATGGTAACAACGGGCTTGGAAGGTTGCAACAGGATGTGATCTTAAACCTGCACCCTACACTGTCAAAAGATTTTAAAACAAATTTATTATTAGGTTCAACTATTTGGAACCAGCATTCAAAATCTGTAACCAACGGAGCCACTCAATTATTGATCCCCGGCTTGTATAACCTTGCCTATAATGGAGGTGTGCCATCAGCATCTGAGAGCACAACAACCATTAACCAGGTATCGTATTTTGGCGATGCAACCGTTGGCTTTAAGGATTATGCGTTTTTAGACGCTTCTATACGCCATGAAGGAGATTCAAGATTATCTGTTGCCCATCAAAACTACTGGTATCCGGGTGTATCGGGCTCCTTTGTATTTACAGATGCTATTGATGCTTTAAAAGGTAATAAGGTATTAAGCTATGGTAAATTAAGGGCCGCTTACTCTATTACCGGCCAGGTAAACGTTCAGCCTTATCAAATTAACAACGTGTATGGTGTTGCCAGCGGCGGTTTCCCTTTTGGCACGTTAGGCGCTTTATCGCAAGGAACAACCAACTATACCACCATTGTGCCTGAAAGAGTTACTGAAATTGAATTTGGCGCCGAACTGGGCTTTTTTGATAACCTAATACACGGCAGCTTTACTTATTACAAGCAAAACGATAAAAACCAGACTTTAAGTATCACCACATCGCCATCCACCGGTTACAACAACGTATTAACCAATGTTGGCGAGTTGCAGTCAAGCGGTTTTGAAGCAGCTGTTACTGTATCGCCGTTAACTAAGGCAAAAAATAATGTGGGCCTTGACATAGGCGCTACGCTTACCAATACCGAGTCGAAGGTGATCTCTTTATTGAATAATATTCCACAATTCCCTATCAGCGGTGGTGCAGGTAACCAGTTTGCAATAGTTGGATTGCCATACCCGGTTGTTAAAGCGACCGATTACCAACGCGACCCGGTAACCAATAACGTTATCGTATCGCCAACCACGGGTTTCCCGCTGTTAAACGCTAACCCGGTAGTATTAGGCCGCACCAGCCCCGAATGGATGCTGGGTTTAAACTCAACTGTAAGCTATAAATTTATGAGCTTTAATGTTGTTGCCGAATACCGCACAGGATTTGTTGCTGATTACAGCAATGCCAGTACATTTATATTTGGCGGCGCTTCTGCCTATACTACACAGGCCGACCGTCAACGATTTATTTACCCTAATTCGGAATATATAAACGCGGCAGGCGCCTATGTGCCCAATACCACCATATCTACCCGTGATGGTAATTATACCGCATGGCAAGGTTCTACCATTGGCGGCACCGGAGCTGCAGTTAGCCCGTATGTAACCAGCGGCGCTTTCTGGAAGATAAGGGAAGCTAACCTGGGCTTTAATTTAAACCAGTTTGTAAAAAACAGTAAATATATAAAAGGGTTAAAATTCTCGTTAACCGGCAGAAACCTGTTTATCTGGGTGCCTAAAACCAATTTCTGGGGCGATCCGGAAGTTAGTACCGATACTTCAAACGCTGGAAGTACCCCCGGTCTTACCAATCCGTCGCAACGGATATATGGCGCTAAACTGGACGTAACTTTTTAAACATTTAAACATGAAAAAGACATATTTAATAACAACGATCATAATTTTTGCGCTGGCTGTTGCCGGTTGCAAAAAGGGTTTCCTTGACCAGTCAGTCAACCCAAATTCGCCTTCTTCGGCTTCGCCTCAAAATATATTGAGCGGTGCCCTGCAGGCCGCCACAACTACTACCGCCGGGGGTACTTACCTTACCTTTGGGATATGGTGCGGTTATTTTTCGCCCAGCGGCAGTTATGTGCCAAGCACTAATACAACGCTTTATAATTTTACCAATACATCATTCAATTTTTTCCCCACTTATTATCCTAACCTGGCTAACTTTAACACGTTAATACAACAGGCGGCAGCCAGCCCAGCGCTGGCTAATTTTGGGGCCATAGCTAAAATTATGACCGCTTATGATTTTGAGATGCTGGTTGATAATTACAGTGATGTGCCTTATTTCCAGGCCTTGAACAGTACCAAATACCTGTTTCCGGCTTATGACCCGGGCCAGGCTATCTATAACGACCTGGAACTACAGTTAGACGCGGCAATAGCAATGGTAAATACTTCGGCTACTAATCCCGGTTCGTCTGATATCTATTTCCAGGGTAACATGACCGGTTGGATAAAGTTTGCCAACTTCCTCAAATTAAGGATAGCCATACGCCAATCAAACATTGTGGCTAATAAAGCTGCCTTGGTTACCGAACTGGCTAAAACCTCCAACTTAGGTTTCTTAGATGACAATACCTCTGTTTCCTGCCAACCGGGATACTCTCTTTCGGACGCTAACGGCGGCCAGGAAGCACCGTTTTATATAAACTGGGGCGTTTCGGCAGCAGGCGGTTTACGACCTGATTACCTGCAGGATGTTGCCTGTACTTTTTACATCAATTTCATGGTGGGACTTAACGATACCCTTCGTTTAAAACAAGTTTACCAGCCTACCTTGCTTACAACAGAACCATCAGGAAAAGTACCACCTAATAACGTAAGCCATATTATAGGTAATACATTAGGAAGCAGCACCAATACCAGTAATGCCAATACCAGCTTTATTGGCTCGGGCTTATCAAAAGGGGCAACTATGGCACAGCCTATTGTACTGGGTTCTGAAGCCTGCTTCCTGCTTTCGGAAGCTGTTTTAGAAGGTTACATTCCTGGCCCCGCCAGCGGTACAGGCAGCGCGCAAGATTATTATCAACGTGGTATAACAGCCTCATTTGTGCAGTTAAATGTACCAAACGCAGCTGCGGCAGCCGCTACTTATTACAACCAGCCGATTGTTGACGTAAACTGGACAACATCTTCTACAGCGCCTGCCCCTACCGGGCTTGCCGGTGTTAACGGCTCTGCTCCTGCCGGTACGCCATTATTGCGGGCCATCATTACCCAGAAATATATCTCGAATATAGGTTTTGGATTTTTTGAGAGCTATAATGAGTACCGCCGCACAGGCATGCCTAACCTCTCGGGGGCACGGTCAATTGCGGCCGGAGCCTTGGGTACAGGGACAGCGCCTAACCGCGTATTCTTCCCAAGTACAGAGTTCCAAACTAACACAGCCGCTGTAAGCGCCGAGCCAACAATAAACATATTTACCAGCCTGATATTCTGGGCAAGAAATATTAATCCATAAAAAATATGAAAACGATAAAATTTAAAAACTATAAAGTATTGTCGGTCCTTGTATTGGCAGTATTGTCTTTGAGTTCATGCCTTAAAGATCCGCGCTATATTAATTTTGCCGGTTCGCCACCTCTTATTGAGTTTCCGTTGGCAGCAAATAATGTAAACAAGGCCCAGGTTGTTACCTGGAGTATATCAGGTGCCGGCGCTACTTATAATTTGCCGATAACAATTAACCTGGCATCGCCTGCAGTGTTAACCGTACCAACTACCTTTACAATAAGTATTGATAATGGTACTATAATAAGCGACCCGACTACCAGTACTGCTAAAACCAGTGCGGTAACCCCGGCAACAACCACAACGCCTATACCTACGTATTTTTTGCTGCCCGCAGCAGATTATACAGCGTCGGGATTAAGCGGGACCATCCCGGCAGGGCAGCGTACGGCAACAATGAACATAGCGTTTAATGGCAGCCTTATAGGAACAACCATTAAAAACTATGCATTACGCCTTACTATAACAAGCGGCAGCCAGCAAATAAGCAACTGGAATATAACTACGTTGTTGGTACAACCAGCGCCGTAATTAGTTATTTTAGTTAATAATACAAGCCGCCCCGGTTATCCGGGGCGGCTTTTTTTGTGTTGAACTTTATTAAAACAATTGTCATTATTTAAACTATTGCGAGGAACGTGGCGGATGGAGTGGGGGTAGCGACGAAGCAACCTCGTCGCTTTATTAAGCTTGCTTGCGACGAGGTTGCCACGTCGCCCTACCGCACTTTCCTTGCTGCTCCTCGCAATGACAAAGTTTTTTATTTTAAACGTAATTTACCGTACCTTGCTTATTCTGCACACTTAAATTTACCTTACTCCCCAATATCAAACTGTTATTATCGGGGATATGCCCGGCGGGGAAATCAAAGCATACCGGGTAGTTGTAATTTTTAACTATTTCCATAATAATTTCGGGAACGGTTTGGCCGAAGGGGATATCATTATCCTTGATCTCGGTAAAACCGCCTACAATGAGGCCGGCAAGGTTTTTTAATTTACCGGCACGGTCAAGGGCGCGTATCATACGGTCGATGGCGTAGAGGTATTCGCCGACATCTTCGATAAAAAGGATCTTACCGGTATAGTCCATATCGGATACCGAACCTTGTATGGCTATGAGCAGGCTTAGGTTGCCACCTATTAAGGTTGCTGTTGCATTGCCATCGCGGTTTAAATTATTTGGGTGGATGGTATAGTGCAATTCCTCGCCAAACAGGGCTTTTTTAAGCGTTTTTAGCGAATGTGCAGAAGCATCAGGAATGTTTACCGGCATTTGCCCGTGGATGCTTTGCACGCCGTAATTAGCCTCTAAATGAGCATGTATAATGGTAATATCGCTAAAGCCGATAACCCATTTTGGTTTGGTGGTAAAACTGCTGAAATCAAGTTTGTCAATAATCCGTATCGTACCGTAACCGCCGCGGGCAGCTATAATGGCTTTAATGCTGTCGTTATCAATAAAACGCTGCATATCTTTTGCCCGCAGTTCATCGTCGCCCGCAAACTGGTGATAACTGGCATCCACGGTTTCGCCTAAAATAACTTCCAGTCCCCATGATTGTAAAAGTGTTATGGCATCGGTCATTGGCGCAGCCAGTTTTTTGGCGGGGCAGGTAATGGCTATTTTATCGCCGGCTTTTAAGAAAGGTGTCTGAACCATGATTTAAATAATCAGGCATCATTGCGGGGAACGAAGCAATCTCTGCATAAGCTAATCAATTTCCGAAATGTTGGTTAGTTCGAAAAAGTCGCTGCTTTATCTCCAAACGATATTACGTTAGGTTGAATATCCTGCGCAGAGGTTGCTTCGTTCCTCGCAATGACGCGTTTTTTATAATTGATTACCGCTTCTAAGTTAGCCCTTAAATTCTATAAATCTAAGAATGATTTTATAAGGTTGTAGAGACGCAATATTTTGCGTCTCCGACTATGTCGGGCAAAAATGTAAAGTTGGATTTGCATTCGGGAGACGCAAATATCGCGTCTCTACGAAAAAAAGGAGGGTAAAACTGTGTGCAGCTTTACCCTCCTTATAAAATAATGGAACTAACCTAATAATTATTTAGGTATGATATCTATAATAACTGTCCGGTTATAAAAACGCTCTTCGGGAAGGTTGTTTTCAAAAGGTGCGTGGCCGGCATCTGCCCCAAAGCCAGACGTTTCAAATTTTACATTTGTTTTGCCTGCGGCAGTTAATGAATGCTCTAATACCTGTTGCGTTTGCTGCGCCCTGTTTTCTGATAGTTTTTGATTATAAGCTTCTTCGCCTATCACATCAGTATGGCCATGTATGCTAACACTGGCACCGTCAGTAATTAAAGGGGACACCACATTTGCTAAAAAACTGTTATATGAGGCGATGGTTGTGGCCTTATCAAAGCTAAATACAATGCTGTACCGCAATCCTTTTACAATTGTTAAATCGGGATGAACCAAATGAACCGAACTTTCTTTAGTGACAATTCGTCCATTGTTTGTTTCGCCCGTCATGGTTATTTTATAATCTCCATCAGGACCGTTACCTAAAATGACCGTTCCGGGTATGCTTGCGCGGTTTTGGCTATAAGGCCCGTAGTTTTGAGTCGAGCCATTGGGCGCAGTGGCCACAATTGACCATGATTTAAGCAATTGACGTGCTGAATCTACATCAAAAACAACCTGGCTATCAAGCGGATCTTCCTGTACGCCATTAATTTGAACCGGGCGCATCATTCCGCCGCCTACTTCGCCTAATAATTCGGGCGATGTGGTTTCAATATCAACCCTGCGATTTTCGGCCGCAAGCAGCGCGAGGTCCTTTGTGCCACCCGGTTTAACAGATGGAGGATGTGGTTTGAAACTGCCTTGTATAGCAATTCGCGAACCGTCAATTCCGAATGTGGCTACCAGGTATTGTTTTACCGATTCGGCAAGTACCTTACCCTCGGCCGGTCCATTTGGCGAGGCACCATTTAAGCTAATTGAAGTTGCCGGATTTAACCGCATCCGATCACCTAAAATATTCAATACGTTATGATATACATTTAGCTGCCCTGACGAGCGGCCGGGCGTATTTACAGCCAGTTGTAATTGCGTTTCTTTAAAATTAGAAGCCTGATCTGCTGATAGTAATACATACCGGTTTGGAATGGCTGTTGATGATTCATCAAAAAATACAACGCTCAAAAGCGGGAAAGTTTCGCTCACCTGGCGTTTAAAAGGTACAGTTACCGGGCCCCTTACATTAAGTGTAAACTCATGAATAGGAACAGGCGGAGCGGCCATTGCTACAACGGGTAGTGGTGCCGGTGCCGGAGGAGGGATCACTTTATGCCCTTTACCAAATTTAAGCGCTAAGCCTACTCTTACCGTTTGTATGGATAAGCTTTCGATGCTGCGGGGCTCCTGGCCAAAATAAGGCTGATAAGAAACAAAAGGCGAAAGGCTAACTACCGAGGTGTTTGTTGGCGCCGATACAATAAAATCATAACCTATACCTACCTGCCCCGAAACCTGGACCGCGTTGGTAAACGTAAAATTTGAAACTGTATTTGGCTGGTTAACCTGGGTATATTTAAAATCGTTGTTGATGTTAAAGGCTAAGCGCGGCCCTGCAAACAGATACAGGCCGTTTGATTTGAAGCCAAAACGAAGGCTGGGTTCAACAGAAACATAATTAATATCGGCATTTAATGTAGCCAGGCAATTACAGGGCGCAACTTCGTTGTCGAACTTTGCTCCCCGGCCATCATACGCGGCATTTAGCATAAACCCCCAAACAGGAGTAGGCCTGTATTCAAGCAACACAGAGGCGTAGGGCCGAACGCCAAAAGCCTTGTGGAAAGCAGTTGGAACTATTAAATTATTATTTAAGGTTTGGGTTGTGCCATCGTACCAGTTTGCATTTGCAGCGCCCGATACGCCAAACCACCAGGTTGGAGGCGTAATAGTTTGTGCCTGGGCGGTGCCGAACGCAACAACGGACATCAGCACACAGACGGCTAATTTTTGAAGTGTTTTATTTATAGGTAACATCATGATATTTACTTTAAAGTGAGTTTTTAATTGTATTGGCTTTATTAAATCCCCGGATACTGATCTGTATCCGGGGATAAAAAAATTATTGATTATTGATTGTTGTATTTACCATAGTTACCGAAGCAACCAATGATATGGCCCTGCCATTTAATACTGTTTGAACGGTATTACCGGCTGTTGAGAATGTTACCCCGGAAGTGGAAATAATAGTGCCCGCCATAGTACCGCCACCGGCGCCATTAATAGTGGCTGCTGTGCCAACGTACCAATAAACATTTTGAGCCAATGCGCCATTTTTCAATATCACACTACGTGCGCCTGTTGGCCCGGCAATACCCACCGTTAACGAGGTTGCCGCCTGGAATACCCAAACCGCATTTGGATCTCCCTGCGCGTCAAGCGTAAGATTTCCGGTTAATGCACTGGCAGCGGTTATACTAAAACTACCACTGGCCGATTTGTACGTGCCCGGCGCTAAAGTAAGGCCACCCAATTCTGCACCCGGATCAATACCGCCGGGCCTGTTAGCCGGAGAAATGCTGATATAAAACGCGTTGGCTGCGGCTAATGCCAGTGTCGCTGTAGTAAATTTAGCGGCGGTGCCCGGTGGCGGCGGGGCTGAATATATTCCGCCGGTCACCAAACCTATGTTAAGCGGTGTTTCTGTATAAACATCGGCCGTTAAACCATCGTGGAAACCGGTTATAGCGGTAGAGACAGCCGTGGTACCTATTGCACCGTTATTGATTACCGTATTTATTCCCTGGTTAGTTATCCCGGCGCTGCCGCCAAAGGCACCAAAAATGGAACTAAAAAGTGGCGCGTTAACAACTATCGCTGTGAAGTTTGCGGTAATGTTTTTATTGGAGTTCATGGTGACCGTTAATGGATTTACAATACCTGAAGCGTCTCCGCTCCACGAAGTAAATGTAAAGCCCGGGTTAGGGGTAGCTGTAAGCACCACATTAGTCCCCGAAGCGTAAGTTGGTTGACTCGGGTTTGCCACCACAGTTCCGTTTACAGCGGTTACCGACAGTGTAAAGGTGATAGGTGTAAAATTAGCTACCAGGGTTCTGTTTGCAGCTAAAGCGAAAGTATAAGCGGCGCTTGTAGAAACTATTGCCCCGTTTTCTGTCCAGTTAACAAACGTATAACCCGCATTAACAGCGGCCGTAGCGGTTACTGAAGTACCGGCAGGGTATGCGCCAGAACCGGTTGTTGTACCGCCGACAGCAGGATTTGATGATAATATTAAGGCAAATTGCGAGGCCGGTATGATAGCGAAGTTTGCTACTAACGTTCTGTTTGCGCTTAAAACAAATGTATAGCCCGGGCTGGTTGATACGGCAACGCCGCCAACTGTCCAGTTAACAAAGGTGTAACCCGCATTTGGCGTGGCCGTTACAGTTACGTTGGTGCCTGCATTAAACGAGCCGGAACCGCCTGTTGTACCACCGGCAGGCGGACTTGATGATAATACTACGGCAAATTTACCTACAGGCACTACAGCAAAATTGGCGGTGAGTGTTTTGTTGCCTGCCATTGTAAATTGATAGTTTGGACTTGTTGAAACAGCGACACCGTTAACATCTGTCCAATTAGTGAATACATAACCGGCATTTGGCATGGCTACTACCGTAGCTACCGAGCCCTGGGCAAATGTGCCCCCACCGGTTACCGTGCCGCCTATAACAGGATTAGCTATTACAGTTACCTGCGGAATAGTTGTGAACGTCCAAACATAGTTAGCAGTTAACGCGGTATGGAACTTATCGGCAGCGCCGGTAGTAATGGTACCTGTATATACTAAAAATGGCGACAGCGGAACGTCCGGCGTAAAAGTAAATACAGCTGCGTTGGTTGTTGCTGCAACAGTTCCTGATACCTGCGTTAAACCTTGTGTAATTATAAAGGTTGTTTTGGTTATTGTTGAGGCATCCATAGGCGTATTAAAGGAAGCTGTAATTACTTTGTTAAGTACTACATCCACCGCCTTATCCATTGGGTCGGTAACCACTACGGGGCATACGCCCTGAACGGGTAAAAAATTGTCTTTTTTACATCCCGCAATAAATGCGATAAGCAATAAAGCCAGGGATAAAATGATATTGAATGTTTTGGAATAGCCGCCGCGTTGATGCGGTTTAGCATTGATTCCAATTGCAGTAAAATTTTTTTTCATGAGAGATGTTATTTAAAAAAATGTGAATTGCGGGCCAAAATCTTTTAGAGCAGAGTTTAACACAATACAAACCTACCCTGTTATATAGGGCATTCTGTTACACAATTTTTTAAATAAGTTCTATAATTCACACATTTAACATGCAAGAAGCATATTGCATTCCATGTATTTAAAGTGGGAGGGGGTAATGCCTGTTACCTTTTTAAATTGAGTAGATAAGTGCGCTACGCTGCTGTAGTGTAACTTCCAGGAGATCTCGGTAAGGTTAAGTTCTCTATCGCAGATAAGTTCTTTTACCCGGCGAACTTTATTCATAATAATAAAGTGTTCGATGGTATACCCCTGCGCCTCCGAAAAAACGTTTGCCAGATAAGTATAGTCAAGGCCCAACTGGGTGCTCAAATAATAAGAGAAGTTAATTTTTAACGGCTGATCTGAATAATTGATCATTTGGTAGATAACAGTTTTGATTTTTTCTATCAGGATGTTCTTCTTATCATCTATTAACTCCAACCCGGCGTTGAGCAGAGCGATTCGAATTTTTCTCATTTGGTCGGCAGAGACAGGGCCCTGGGTTTCGGCCATACCAACTTCGATAGAAGTGCAGACAAGGCCAATTTTTTCCAATTCGGATTTCACTACCATGCGGCAACGAAGACAAACCATGTTTTTAATAAAGAGTTTCATTAATCCTATACATACAAAGAGAGTGCCTGTATAAAATGAACAACGTTTTAGAACAATAAACCTGATAATGCACTTTTCATTTTTTGATCAATAAAAAGCGCCGTTGTAAGTACACCAGGTCATATTAGCCGTTGGATTTTAATGGATAAGTGTGATAAGGTTTTCTAAATCGCGGCCGTACCGCACCGGGACATAAATAGCGATAAATAACCGATAGTGTGAAAGTAATAGAACACCAAATGACATTATTGTGCTTTAAACGAAATAATAATGTAGTAATGTTGAGCATTTTACATGTTTTATTAATTATTAAAATAAATATAGTATCCGACTGTTAGGTGTCTAAATATTTGGCAAATAAACATATAAGTTGTGAGTGGTATAACGGAATAGTGTAGCTTATTAACTAAAAGTTTTACCCTAACCTCCTCCTTCCTCTAAAAATGGGGGAAGGTGCCGCACACAGGGCTGTGCTTGTATGTCGGAGATAACTCGCATTGTCATTTTACTCTACCTTTTCGGACTTCCTGACTATACGACTATACGCCGCTGCTGAAGCTATGGCGCACGAGGAATACGCCGCCCCTGAAGCTATGGCGCACGAAGGAAATTCCTTATCTTTGCCCATTATGTCACAATTGGATAAATTTAAGCGTTTTACTGTTACTTCGGCGTTGCCTTATGCCAACGGGCCGCTGCATATTGGCCATTTGGCGGGGGCTTATTTGCCTGCCGATATTTTTGTGCGTTACCTGCGTTTGAAGAAAAAGGATGTGGTTTATGTGTGCGGATCGGACGAGCACGGAGCAGCTATCACCATAAAAGCAAAAAAGGAAGGCACTACTCCGCAGGCTATCATTGACAAGTACCATAACCAGATCAAGCAGAGTTTTATAGATTTTGGGATAGCGTTTGATATTTACCACCGCACTTCATCGGCGATACATCATGACCTGTCGCAGGAGTTTTTTTTGAATTTGTATGAGAAGGGCGAGTTTATTGAGAAATACTCGGAACAATATTATGATGAGGAATACGACCAGTTTTTGGCCGACCGTTATATTGTGGGTACCTGTCCCAACTGCGGCAATGAAAATGCTTATGGCGACCAGTGCGAGAATTGCGGTACATCGTTAAATCCTACCGACCTGATCAACCCGCACTCTACATTAAGCGGCAAAACACCGATATTAAAACCTACAAAACATTGGTATTTGCCATTGGATAAATATCAACCCTGGCTGGAGCAATGGATAGCTACCAAGGAGGGCGACTGGAAGGTGAATGTGTTTGGACAGTGCCGGTCGTGGTTAAAAGCGGGCCTGCAACCGCGCTCGATGACGCGCGATTTGGATTGGGGGATTGACGTGCCATTGCAAGAAGCAAAGGGCAAGAAATTATATGTTTGGATGGATGCGCCAATTGGTTATATCTCGGCCACCAAACAATGGGCGATAGACAACAATAAAGACTGGAAATTATACTGGAAAAAACAATCGAATGAAGCTGATGAGGCTTGTTTGATACACTTTATTGGCAAGGATAATATTGTATTTCATTGTTTGATGTTCCCGTCTATACTGCGCGCGCATGGCGAATATGTGCTGCCGCAAAATGTGCCAGCTAACGAGTTTTTAAATTTAGAAGGCGCAAAACTGTCTACCTCGCGTAATCACGCGGTTTGGCTGCATGAGTATTTGGAGGAGTTCCCCGGCAAGCAGGATGAGCTGCGTTATGTGCTGACCTCTATACTGCCTGAAACCAGCGACAGCGAGTTTACCTGGAAAGACTACCAGGCCCGTGTAAATAACGAACTGGTAGCCATACTGGGCAACTTTGTGAACCGGGTAATGATACTGATGCACAAGTTTTACGAGGGCAAGGTAGAAAGTGAAACCGGGAAAATTGTACAAAACAACCCCGATATTGATAACGAGATAGGCGCGCTATATGATGCGCTGGAAGTAAACCTGGAAAGCTACCGTTTTAGGCAAGGCCTGCAAAACGTGATGGACATAGCCCGCCTCGGCAATAAATATTTAACCGAAAAAGAGCCGTGGAAAACTATTAAAACTGATCCGGCTGCGGCTAAAGAAACGCTGCATAACTGCCTGTTTATTATAGCGCATTTGGCAACCGCCGCGCAAACCTTTTTACCTGCAACGGCTAAGAAAATATTTGGTATGCTAAATTGGTCGACCGATACAGTTACTTATGACAGCGAGATCATATTTAAAAACGGGCATCAACTGAACCCATCTGCACTGCTATTTGAAAAGGTGGAAGATGAAGTGATAGATAAACAAATACAAAAATTACTGGATAACAAGCAAGCCGCCGCGACCGTGGAAGAAACTACTATTATACCTGCCAAAGAGAATATCAATTACGAAGCGTTTGCTACGATGGACATCCGCACGGGAACCATCCTGACTGCCGAAAAGGTTGCCAAAACCAAGAAGCTGCTTAAATTGACCATTGACACCGGGATTGACCAGCGCACCGTAGTATCGGGCATTGCCGAGCATTACGAGCCGGAAGCGATAGTAGGCCAAAAGGTGAGCATCCTTGTAAATTTGGAGCCGAGGGAGATCAAAGGCATTGTATCGCAAGGCATGATATTAATGGCCGAGAACGCCGAGGGTAAACTAACCTTTGTTGCTCCGGTGGATGGGTTTCATAATGGGTCGGTGGTGAGATAGGTTGTGTGCAATTCAAAAGCGGACGGCCTAATGTTCGGTTTTGTTACAACGATTACTATAAAGAAGACATAAGTTACTATATTTCAGAAAATTAACAATTTGGAACAGGGATTGAAGTAATAAAGTCAATTGAACGCATATACTTTCCAAATCAGCCCTTATGACCTGGCGTTGCTGGGAACGATATTTATTGGGCTTACTTTTGCCCTACTGATGTGGTTTACCAAAAAGGTAAACCGGGCCGCGAACCGGTTTATTGGCACGGCGCTTTGCGTAGTTGTTTTGTCGATGGTTTGGGTATTGTGCATTGATATCCGCCTTACTGCTGTCTTCACGCACTGGAACTGGCTGCCGCTACAGTTTTCGCTGATACTAGGCCCTCTTATCTTTTTTTACGTACTTAAAACAACGCGGCCGGAATATAAATTCCGGCGGAAGGATCTGCTGCATTTAAGTCCCTTAGCGCTGGAATTGGGCGCTCATGCGCTGGAAGTCGGGGACAGTATAAAAACCGGGGCAGCTGCTTATGATACGCTGACATTTCATCAACTCAATCCTATTTTGCAATTGCTGGCGTTTGTTTCTGTCTGTATTTATCTGTATCTATCCTGCAGGCTGATAGAGCGCTTTTATCGCCGCATGAAGTTTAATGATAGCGGTGACCGGTACCGTCGCGAATTGCGGTGGTTGTATCGCTTACTGTTGGGTTTCGGACTATTGTGGTTATTGTGGATACCTTTTAAAGCGGTCGATCAGTTTTATTATCATAATCAATTAGGCATTCATGCCTACTATCCTTTATACCTGCTTTTAGCGGTAACAGCTATCTGGATGGCGGCCACTGTTTTTTTAAAGCAAGAGGCCGACGTACCGACCGAACATGCTCTGTTTTTTAAGTCGCCGCTTCCTGCTGAAATGAAGCAAAGGGCCATTTGGCTAAAGAAAGCCATGCAAGCCGGCCTGTATTACCAGGATCCTGAATTGAGTTTAAGCTTACTTGCTCAAAAATTGGAACTAACTACTCATGAACTATCACGGATCATCAATACGGTGTTCAAAAAAAGCTTCAATGATTTCATCAATGAATACCGGGTTCGGGATGTGGCCGGTAAAATGCAGGACCCAGCCTACGACAAGATAACCTTATTGGGCATGGCGTTCGATGCCGGATTTAACTCCAAAGCCACCTTCATCCGGGCTTTTAAACAATTGACCGGGAAAAATCCTGCAGAATACAAGCGCGAACTGGAAAAAGAGGTTTCAAGTTATCGTTTGCAAACTCAAAACCAAACGAGACAGATAATTTTAGTTCCTGAAGTACCTATATGGTCTCATGAACAATTAAAACACAATTCTATGTTTCGCAATTATCTCAAAATCGCTTGGCGCAATACGGTGCGCAGTATGTCCTTCAGTGCCATTAACATGATTGGCCTGGCTGCCGGTTTGTGCAGCTTTATCGTTATCCTGCTGTACATGAACTATGAATTGAGCTACGACAAGTGGAGCCCCGAACTGAATAAGGTCTATCATGTTTCATTACGCGAACATGAAGATTTTTTGAGCACTACGCCCGCACCCCTGGCCGGGTTCCTGGCGCAAAAGTATCCGGATGCCGAAGCCGCTACGATGCTGCAGTCGACAGGAGATTATGAAGTGCTGCTTACTACAGGTGAAAATAAATTATATCAGAAAAATGTAGTTTCGGTCGACTCGAATTTCCTAAAGGTCTTTCCTTATAAACTGGCGGCAGGCAATGTGGCTACCGCACTGAATGACCCCAAGACGGCCGTACTAACCAGGGATTTGAGCCGTAAACTATTTG
>Ga0206816_1136_pt1 | contig 18144 bp, 24 predicted proteins | sample Alteio_BWOrgCont_88_FD_152866 | JGI IMG/M metagenome (GOLD analysis project Ga0206816, IMG submission 152866) | Enriched cells from forest soil in Barre Woods Harvard Forest LTER site, Petersham, Massachusetts, United States -... | ecosystem: Environmental > Terrestrial > Soil > Temperate forest >... | reverse complement strand
ATTACAGGGTCTTATACAGCCTATTACCGTAAGGCGCATTAATGCGCATAAATACCAGCTGATTTCAGGCGAACGTCGTTTTCGTGCTTCTAAATTAGCAGGATTAACAACGGTTCCGGCTTATGTACGTTCGGCTAACGACCAGCAGATGCTGGAGATGGCGCTGATCGAAAACATCCAGCGCGAAGACCTGAATGCGATTGAGGTTGCCTTGAGTTTTCAGCGGATGCTGGAAGAATGCAATCTTAAACAAGAAGAATTGGGCGATCGCGTTAGCAAAAACCGGTCGACCGTTACCAACTATTTAAGGTTGCTAAAATTACCGCCTGTTATACAGGCATCTATTCGCGATGGTCAAATTACGATGGGCCACGCAAAGGCGTTAATATCCGTTACCGACCCGGGCAAACAATTATATATCCACAAACATATCATTCAGCAAGGTTTATCCGTTCGTAAGGTGGAAGAAATGGTGCGCGAAGAGCAAAGAATTGGCGCAAAAAAGGAAGGCAAGCAGCCCGAACCCATATCATTCCAACTACAAAAGATACAGGATGACCTGGCATCGAAGTTTAGTACAAGAGTTAAGTTAAAGATCAGCAGCCAGGGAAATGGCAGTATCGAGATACCGTTTTTATCGGAGGATGATCTTGGCCGGATTCTTGAAATGCTGGATTGGTAAATATGTATAAATACCTTTTAATTATTTGTTTAGTTATTTGTTTTGTAGTTGCAGTTAAAGCGCAGCAACCTGACACGATTGGCAAAAAATCTAAAACGGACAAAGAAATACGCGCCCGCCTTGACTCGGCAAAGGCCAATCCAATCGTTCCGAAAGTAAAGGAAAGAGTTTGGCACCCCGACAGTAATCACAGCCCGCATAAAGCAATCATCCGTTCGATGGAAATTCCCGGATGGGGGCAGGTATATAATCACCAGATATGGAAAGTACCATTGATATATGGTGGTTTAGCAACATTTGTATCTTTTTATATTTACAATCAAAGCAACTATTCTGTAACGTTAAAAATAGCCAAAGACAGGGAACTTGGAAAAGCGCCCGCTCCCGGAGACTCTGAATATAACCTTTATAATACCTATCAATCATATAACGTATCAACAGCGGCTATAAATGACGCTGTTACCGGGTACAAACGCAATGAAGAACTGGACATTTTTGCTTTTGTAGGTGTTTGGGGCCTGCAAGTAATAGATGCTTATATAGAAGCTAAGTTTCAACATGTTTATAGTATGGACAATAACCTTACGCTAAAAGTTAACCCGACCCTTATAAACCAGGGTAGTTATGCAACTAATCTTAGCGGTTCCTTTATTCCGGGTTTAAAACTTACCTTTGCCATTCGATAAAAATTTTATAACAATGAAAATTGCATTATTAGGTTACGGCAAAATGGGTAAGATCATTGAAAAGATAGCTACCGACCGTAAGCACGAAATTGTGTTAATTATTGACCACGACAACCTGCACGATCTTACAGCCGAAAACCTTCAAAAAGCTGACGTGGCTATTGAGTTTAGCACTCCGGCAACGGTATTAAGTAATATTGGGCACTGTTTTAAAGCCGGTGTACCCGTTGTGGTTGGCACTACCGGCTGGTACGATCAGATACCCGTTGTAAAACAGCAATGCGAAGAAAACAACGGCACCTTAATTTATGCTTCCAATTTTAGCGTTGGTGTAAATATATTTTTCCATATCAATAAGATATTGGCAAAACTGATGAATAACTACCCTTACTATGATGTGCAGGTGGAAGAAATACACCACATGCAAAAGCTGGATTCGCCAAGCGGAACAGCTATAACAATTGCCGAGGGAATATTAGAGAATTTTGATTCAAAAACCGAATGGGCCAACGTGCTTACCGATGCCAACGGCGATAGTGAAGATAATTTAAAAGCCGACCAACTGTTGATTGAGTCGCACCGTATTGACAGCGTACCTGGAACGCATACTGTTATTTATGATTCGGAAGTGGACACGATAGAGTTTAAGCACACCGCGCATAACCGTAACGGTTTTGCCCTGGGTGCCATATTAGCTGCCGAATGGATACCCGGTAAAAAAGGTTTCTTTTCTGTGAGCGATATGTTTAATTTAGCCTGAAATATTTATTACAATACCTAAAAAAATGAACTGGAAATTCTGGAGTAAAAAAAATAAAACTACAACTGCCAAAAAGAAGAAGAAATCACAAACCCGCGAATGGGTTGATGCCATTATTTTTGCTGTAATAGCTGCTACGTTAATACGTGCCTTTTTTATTGAGGCCTATACCATACCAACACCATCAATGGAAAGATCATTGCTGGTTGGCGACTTTTTATTTGTGAGCAAGGTAAATTATGGCGCACGCACACCCATGACACCTATCGCCTTCCCTTTCGCGCACCATACCATGCCGATTATCGGCACCAAAGCTTATTGGGATGGAATTGAATTGAACTACCACCGTTTGCCCGGTTTTAGCGATGTAAAAAAAGGCGACGTAGTGGTGTTTAACTACCCCATGGAAGCCGATTCTCCATTCTTCCGCCCGGTTGATAAGCGAGAAAATTATATCAAACGCTGCCAGGGAACTCCCGGCGATACTATTTCATTGGTGGATGCCCAGGTTTATGTAAACGGGAAGGCAGCGCCGAATCCACCCGGAGAACAGACTGATTATGTGATAACAACGACAGGTACGGATCTTAATCCGCAGGCATTGGATGATCTGCATATCAACAATTACGAGGGCGGCCCGCCAACCATGACCAAAGAATCGGCAGCCGCAGTAAGAGCATTTTCAAACGTTAAGGAAGTAAAGCAAAATATTGCTATAAAAAATTTAAGAGACGGATCGATATTTCCTAACAGCCAAAGTACGGCGAAAGATCATCAGTACAACTGGAACGTAGATAATTTTGGCCCGGTTATTATCCCCAAAAAAGGCTGGACTGTAAAATTGGACTCGCTTACGCTACCTATTTACCGCCGCAGCATTACGGTTTACGAGGGTAATAAATTAGAAGTTGTTGGGAATGATATTTTGATAAACGGCAAAAAAACAGATAGCTATACCTTTAAAATGAACTATTACTGGATGATGGGCGATAACCGTCACGATTCGTTAGACTCACGTTTCTGGGGATTTGTACCCGAAGATCATATTGTGGGCAAAGCCCTGTTTATATGGATGAGCTGGGATGATAACGCCTCATTCTTCAGCAAAATACGCTGGAGCAGGTTGTTTAGGGGGATACATTAAATATCGGATTTCGGACGTCCAATTTCGGATTTAAGTAAGTGGACTGACGCCAAACTTTAAAGCCAACTCATTCAAATCATTTACAACGGCATCTACCAACGGGATGCCGTTTTGCTTTCTATCTATTTCAGCTTCCAGCTCCGGCTCTCCGGGTATGATTACTTTTTGATTGGCATCAATTGTTGAGGCCGATTTAAATCTTGCTATCCAGTTATCGATATTATCCTTAAACTCATTCACCGGGCGGAAGCCATCTACCCGCATTGCACCTACAAAATGACCGATGCCGGTGCCAACCGGATCGGTTGGTGGTTCTAAAAACGAAACGAACGGCGGCACCCACGGCCCATAATTCGCGCCGGATAATACCCCGGAAAGTATATCGACAACTGCGCTCAGTCCAAAACCTTTATGGCTGCCGTGCTCCCGGTCGCTGCCCAATGGTAACAATGAGCCGCCATTTTTTAAAGCATGTGGATCGGTGGTATAATTGCCGGTTTTATCTTGTATCCATCCTTCCGGCACTTGTTTATTGCTACGTTGGGCTATTTCCAGTTTGCCATTAGCGGCCGCAGAAGTTGCCATATCCACCACAACAGGCGGGTATTTTCCCGCCGGAAATGCATAACACATGGGGTTGGTACCCAGCATCCGTTCGTTAGAAAAAGTGGGTGCCACCAGCGGACTGGCATTGGTCATAGCATAACCTATCATATCTTGTTCAACCGCCATCAACGCATGATAGCCCGCTATCCCAAAATGATTGGAATTACGGATAGCCACCCATCCCGAGCCATATTGCTTAGCCTTTTCAATCGCTATCCGCATAGCAAATGGCGCAACTACCAAACCCAGCCCCGCATCGCCGTCAACCGTGGCCGTAGTGGGCGTTTCATGAACTATTTGAATATTGGGATTGGTATTAATGCGTTGTTTCTCCCACAACCGCGCATAGCCTGTTAAACGTGCTACGCCGTGTGAGTCAATGCCGCGCAGGTCGGCTTTAATTAATACATCGGCTGCTAAAGTGGCGTGCTCATCACTGCAGCCTATGGCAAGGAAAATATTTTTGGTGAAAGCGCGCAAGGAAGATTCGGAGATCAGCATCCGCCAAACTTACGAAGTTTTGAAAACTTTGTAAGTTTTAAGGGTACAAATTTACACGTCCAACTGTTTCAATAACTCCAACCCTGTATCCCAATGGCCAAAACCCGATGCCACATTTATATGCCCCGCATGACCAATGTTTACAAACTCACTACCCCAGCTATCTGCAAAAAGCTTAGCGCGGTCAATAGTCACATAATAATCGTTGGCACTGGCTACGACTATAGACCTGAAGGGTAGCTTGATCAAAGGAACAGGTGCAAAACCGGTGGTTCCCGGCGGGTAAGTATCGGCTTCAGTATCACTTGGCCCAACCAATAAAGCACCTTTTATAACAATACTATATTTTTTCGCCCAATAAGCAATGGCCGTGCAGGCCGAACTATGCCCAACTAATATTACACTACCGGGATCATATTCATTAACGGCAATATTTATTGTATCAACCCATTCAGAGCAAACAGGCTTATCCCACTCTTGTTGCTCAATACGCGTAAACCCATACTCGCACTCCCAAATAGATTGCCAATGCTGCGCACCCGAACTGCTAAGGCCGGGGTGGATGAGGATATTAGATTGAAAGGTCATGAATAAACATTATTCCGTCAACACCGCAAATTTAAGATCCAGCGGCTCAAAGTGTTTTACCAATTCATCAATAAACTGCTGCCCCCATTTAACGTAAAGCAGGCCAAAGTTTTCTGTGCGTTCCTGTAGACTGCCTTTCGGGAAAAGTTCTGCTTTAATTTGTTCTATTTGCTCGAGGCGGGTATGGTAATTTCTTTTTTCGGCTTTAACCAGCTTCTTTTCCAGGTTATCCATCGCGTGTTTTAACCGAGCCTGTACGGCTTCGGTAGAGGGAGCAAGCGTATTGTCTATTTTATAGGATCGTAGTTTTATCTTTTCAAAAATACTTTGCAGCTCGCGCCATTCCTCCTGCAAGGTTAATGTATGCCCGCTATGTTTTTTTACCCAGTTGTTTTTAATTGCATCGGCCGGTATAAACAGGTCGGCAGTTGAAAGTTCCATCTTCGCTATTTTGGCGGCAGATTCTTTACGGATAACCAACCCCGAATTACGTAATGACAAAACGGGGAAATCTACTTTATAATGCTCAAAAGTTGATTTCAATTCAAGCCAGTAAACTACCTCGGCACCACCACCTATATAGGCAATGTTGGGCAAAATGCATTCCTGGTATAAGGGCCGCATCACCACGTTAGGGCTAAAATATTCGGGATGCGCTGTTATTTCCTGTTGTAATTGTTCTTTGGTAAAACGGATCTCGGTATTCAGAACATGATAACTACCATCTTCGAACACAATTCGTTCCCGCGATTTATCCTGTAGATAGAAGAAGTTAATTTCTCTCGGGTTAACTTGTATATGCACCCCTAATTTTTCCAGTTCCTCGTTGGTAGTGGCTATTTTTTTAAAGCTGTTTTGTTCAATTATATCCCGCTCAATTATTGGCGCGAATTGCTTTTTAAGTCGCGCGTCATCCGCATCAACTATAACCAGGCCGTATTGTCCAAACAAGGCGTTAACCAAGTAACGGGTAGCATCAGCCAATTTATCAAAACCGGTGTAGGCTTTCTCTACCATATCGGCCAGTTCGGTCGCATGGCCTTCTAATCCCAAAGCGCCTTTGTATTGATTCAAAGCATCACGTAGAGTATCGGGGTTTATACGGCCCGTTGCGCCAACCGCTTCATATTCCCATTGCACTTTTTTTCCGCCGATATTGGTATAATTTATCTCCGCAAAATCATGATCTTCCGATGCCATCCAATAAACCGGCACAAAATTTTTATCCGGGAAAGATGTTTTTAATTCTTTTGCCAGTTTAATTACGGTGACTATTTTGTAGATGAAATACAGTGGCCCCGCAAAAATATTTAGCTGGTGGCCGGTGGTAACGGTATAAGTATTGTCGGTTTTCAACGACTCAATGTTCCCACTCACCAAATCCGAAATCGAAAATCCGAAATCCGAAATTCTCGAGTATTGTTCGTTTAATACAGCTGCCAAAACTTCCCGGTCGGCAATAACTTTTTTATTGGCTAACAGTTCGGCAAAGCCTTTAATATCTGGTCGGTACTTGTAGAACGGCCTTAATTGAGGGGCATCATCGATATAGTCGATAACCGTTTGGGAGAAAAACGCAGTGTCGTGATAGCTTATACAGGCAACGTCCATTTAATGTCGGATTTCGGATTTTCGATTTCGAATTTAAAGAGTCCAAATATAGAATATCCCAACGGCATCAAAAATTATGGGGTTGCAAAATGGTTTATTTTACAATATGTCCATAAAGATCAAAGTCTTCGGCATTGTCAATTTGTACGTTAACAAAGCTGCCAACAGTAGCGTAATCAACAGATGCATCAATTAAAACTTCGTTATCTACTTCGGGCGAGTCGAACTCGGTACGTCCAACAAAGTAATTGCCGTCTTTTTTATCTATCAATACTTTATAGGTCTGACCAATTTTTTCCTGGTTCTTATCAAATGAGATACCCTGCTGTATTTCCATTATGGCATCCGCACGTTGTTGCTTTACATCTTCGGGTACATCATCAACTAATTGGTGCGCATGGGTTTTTTCCTCATGCGAATAGGTGAAACAACCCAGGCGGTCAAATTTAGTTTCCTCCACCCAGCGCTGCATTTCTTCAAAATCCTGTTCGGTTTCGCCCGGGTAGCCTGTAATCAAAGTAGTACGCATAGCGATGCCGGGTACTTTATCGCGTATCTCATTCACCACATCAATGGTTTTTTGCTTGGTGATACCACGCCGCATGGATTTCAGCATATTATCGCTGATATGTTGTAACGGCATGTCCATATACTTACAAATATTTTCCCGCTCGTTCATCACATCTAATATCTCCATCGGGAAACCGGACGGGTAAGCATATTGGAGGCGTATCCACTCAATACCGTTAACATCTGATAAACGGCGAAGCAACTCATCCAAATTACGTTTACCATACAGGTCAAGACCATAATAGGTCAAATCCTGGGCAATTAATATCAGTTCCTTAGTGCCGTTTTTCGCAAGCTTTTGCGCATCTTTCACCAAATCATCAATCGGGCTGGTAATGTGCTTACCCCGCATCAACGGAATAGCGCAAAATGAGCATGGACGATTACAGCCCTCGGCAATTTTAAAATAAGCAAAGTGCGACGGCGTAGTTAATAAACGTTCGCCAATCAACTCATGTTTATAATCGGCACCTATTGAGTGTAGTAAATTTTGCAGATCGTTAGTACCAAAGTAAGCATCAACATTGGTTATTTCGGTTTCGAGTTCGGGTTTATAGCGCTCAGATAAGCACCCGGTAACAATTACTTTCCCAACCTTGCCCTGCTCTTTTAATTCGCTGTATTGAAGAATGGTGTCTATCGATTCCTGCTTGGCATTATCAATAAATCCGCAGGTATTAATTACGATAATGTCATTACTGCCAACCTTTTCAGCTTCATGTACAACATCAAAATGATTGCCTTTGAGTTGGCCCATCAGGATTTCCGAATCGTATATATTTTTGGAGCACCCTAAAGTGACTACGTTTACACGTGGTTTGTTATTGATTATTGATTTGGATTTCACTGATTTGATTTTGATTTCACCGATTATTGATTTTTCTATATTACACAGACTTATACCGATAATCGTTTTACTTCACAACTTGTGTTACCGAAATTTATCAATAACCCAGTTTTAACTTTACTCGCTTTTAAATAAGATAATAATTGCGTTTGAAATAGTTTGGGAATAAAACCTGTTACAGATTTAAGTTCGACTATAACTTTATTTTCAACAAAAAGATCACACCTGAATTTCCCGACAAACTGATCTTTAAAATTAACGTTGAATTCCTTTTCAGCAATAAAGCTTAAATTTTCGAATTTCAATTGATATTGCAGCGCATTAGCATAAATTCTTTCAACAAAACCAGGGCCTAACTCGCTATGAACTTTGAAACAACAACCGATGATCTTTTCGGTTAAAATATCATTGTCAAATTTTTCCATCCTAAATCAGTGAAATCAAAATAAAATCGGTGAAATCAAGATTTAAACAGGCTATCAACAAATCCTTTTCTGTCAAACAATTGCAGATCATTCATTCCCTCACCCACTCCTATATATTTTACCGGTATTTTAAACTGGTCAGATATGCCTATTACTACACCACCTTTCGCTGTACCATCCAATTTGGTCAGGGCTAAAGCGTTAACCGCCGTTGCTTCCGTAAACTGTTTACATTGCTCAATAGCGTTTTGCCCGGTTGAGGCATCCAGCACCAGTAATATCTCATGTGGCGCGCCGGGGACAACCTTTTGCATTACATTTTTAATTTTTGTCAGCTCGTTCATTAAACCAACTTTGTTATGCAAGCGTCCTGCCGTATCAATAATAACCACATCATCCTGGTTAGCCACTGCCGACCGCAAAGTATCGAACGCGACAGATGCCGGGTCTGAGCCCATTGCCTGCGCTACAACCTTTACACCAACACGTTCGCCCCATAGTTGTATCTGGTCAACAGCCGCAGCGCGGAAAGTATCTGCCGCGCCTATTACTACTTTATTACCCGCCTGTTTTAATTTATGTGCCAACTTGCCGATAGTGGTAGTTTTACCCACGCCATTAACACCCACAACCATTATCACATAAGGTTTATGGTCGCCATACTCAAAGTTCGAAAAATCGTTGCTGTTATTTTCGGCAAGCAGTTGTTGTATCTCATCGCGCAGCAAGCCGTTTAATTCGGATGTGCCTACATATTTATCTTTGGCAACACGCGCTTGTATACGCTCAATAATTTTTAGCGTTGTAGTTACACCAACATCTGATGTTACAAGCACCTCTTCCAACTCATCCAGCACATCATCATCAACTGTCGACTTACCTGCAATTACTTTAGATATTTTTGAAAAAAAGTTATCCTTGGTTTTTTCCAAACCGGTATCCAGCGCCTCTTGTTCCTGTGGCGTGCTTTCTTTTTTCTTGAAAAAATCAAATAATCCCATGTGTCAGATGTGCAAATACGCTTTCCTGCAATATATCTAAAATTATACTTTTTTAATTCATTTGCACATCTGCATATCCGCAAATCTGCACATTAATAAAAAAAGCCCTCTCGTTATCAACAAGATGGCTTTAATATTATAAAAATTACTATCGCTTATAATTTGCCTGCAATAGCGTCTTTAATAAAATCGTTAGCTACGATCTGTGTTTTGAATGAATAAGCGCCTGTTTTTGGTGATTTGGTCATGGTGATAACCTTCGAAAAATCTTTTCCTTTACCGGCTACTTTCAGGGTTGCAACTACTTTCTTTGCCATCTCTTTTTAATTAGTGAGTTATTGAATGAGTGAATGAGTGAATGATTTTTACATCAACACCGATCAACCAATTACTTAATTTCTTTGTGAACAGTTACTTTTCTTAAAACCGGGTTAAATTTCTTCATTTCCAGTCTTTCTGTTGTATTTTTCTTGTTCTTGGTGGTAATGTAACGAGACATACCGGGCATACCACTTGTTTTATGCTCTGTACATTCTAATATTACCTGAACTCTATTACCTTTCTTTGCCATCTTCTTTATAGTTATGAGTAGTGAGTTTTAAGTTTTGAGTAATTACTCTAACTGTTAACTCAAAACTGAGTACTTGATACTATTAAATGTATCCTTTTTTTACAAATTTATTGATACAGGCAGTGATGCCGTTTTTGCTGATAGTTTTAACAGCTGATGTAGATACCCTTAAGGTTATCCATTTATCTTCTTCAGGGATATAAAACTTTTTAAGCTTAAGGTTTGGATGAAACCTGCGTTTTGTTTTACGGTTGGAGTTTGACACGTTGTTACCAACTATTGACGCCTTTCCTGTTAGATCACAAATTCTTGACATGACAAATAATTTTAATTATTCTCCCCTTTTTCTTAAAGAGTTTGCAAATATCAGGATTTTAAGTTGAATAGACAATACCCAATTTAAATATTTTTTCAAATAGTTTTTTAGAGTATGAAATGTGATTGATCCAGGTAAGCAGGCTTTAATAATATAATATTTGCCTGTCGGAAATTCTTACAGCCCTACTACCACCGCTTCGGATCATATTGGTAGATATTCTTTTTAACCAATTTCCCATCTTATCAAAGGCTTCATAAGAATAATAGGTCACGCTATTAAATTTAGTTCCCCCATCTGTATAAGAATCTTCCTCAATTATATTTCCGGTTTTATTGTATTTGTTTTTTTTCCGGGTTAGCAAATTATTTTCAACATCATAGCACTCTATTAATATCGGGTTTCCGCTTGCGTCATAGTGATATAACCATTTAACTAATTGCCCCGTTTTACTATTACTTTCCGTTAGGTAACCTTGTTCGTTAAACTTATAAACCTCCAGTTCCTTATCATTCTGTTTCATGAGTATTTCAACTTTGTTGCCACCAATATCTTTTTTTGTCAGGTAATTATATCTGCCATAAAATTGCAACTTCCAGTTGGTTGCTATGTAGGCCACCCGTTCGATTATATTCCCCCCGATATCATATTTTGAAACCTGTTTATCAATCGAGTCTGCATTAATGGCTTTACCTAATCTTCTGTTATTCTCGTAGCCGGTTTCCGTTACCTGCATTACTTTGCCAAAAACAATTTCATGATTAAAAACCGAAATTGTTTTTTGCGCATATGAATTAGTTATGCTAAAACATAGCAATAATAAAATTGATGCTTTAATTATCATTATGTATATGATTTTGATTTAAAAGGCAAAGCCAAAATAGGAATAAAGAACTTAAAATTTACACTCTTCTATAAAATAGAAAATTGTTAATTTACACCGCCATTTTATCCGCATTATGAAGATCACATCATTCGAACAATACCAACAGGTTTATAAGCAAAGTGTAGAGCAACCCGAGCAGTTTTGGGAAGGCATCGCCAATAACTTTCTATGGAAGAAAAAGTGGGACAAGGTACTGGAATGGAACTTTAAAGAGCCAAATGTAAAATGGTTCCAGGGTGCCAAGCTGAACATAACCGAAAATTGCCTGGATCGTCACCTGGATATCCTGGGCGATAAAACCGCTATCATTTGGGAACCAAACGATCCGAACGAGGCTAACCGTATACTAACCTATAGCCAACTACATGCCGAGGTTTGCAAATTTGCCAATGTATTAAAAAACAATGGCGCCAAAAAAGGCGACCGGATATGTATCTACATGCCAATGGTGCCCGAACTGGCTATAGCTGTTTTAGCTTGCGCGAGGATAGGCGCTATCCATTCGGTAGTTTTTGGCGGGTTTTCTGCCCAATCCATATCCGACAGGATACAGGATGCAACCTGCAATATTGTGGTAACGGCTGATGGTAGCTTTAGAGGCAATAAAGACATCCCGCTAAAAAGCGTAATTGACGATGCATTGGTTACCTGCCCGTCTGTTAAAAAAGTAATTGTACTTAGCCGTACCCGAACGCCTGTTTCCATGATAAAGGACCGCGATGTTTGGTGGGATGATGAAATGAAAGAAGTTGATTCTGATTGCGCTGCCGAAGAAATGGATGCAGAAGATATGCTGTTCATCCTTTACACCTCCGGCTCTACAGGCAAACCAAAAGGCGTTGTACACACCTGCGGCGGCTATATGGTTTATACCGGGTACACCTTTGCCAACGCGTTTCAATACGAACCCGGCGAGATTTATTTTTGCACGGCTGATATTGGCTGGATAACCGGGCATTCATATATTGCCTATGGCCCATTAACGCAAGGCGCAACTACTTTAATGTTCGAAGGTATACCCACCTATCCAAACGCTGGGCGGTTATGGGAGATAGTAGAAAAATATAAAGTCAACATATTATATACAGCCCCAACAGCTATCCGTTCGTTAATGAGCTTTGGCGATGATGTGGTAAAGGGTAAGGACTTGAGTTCATTAACCAAATTAGGCTCGGTTGGCGAGCCTATTAACGAGGAAGCCTGGCATTGGTTCGATGAAAAGATAGGCCACGGCAACTGCCCGATAATAGATACCTGGTGGCAAACCGAAACCGGCGGATTTATGATATCGCCCATTGCTAATGTTACGCCACTTAAACCATCGTTCGCCACATTGCCGTTACCCGGCGTACAGCCCATTTTGGTTGATGAGCATGGGAATGAAATTACAGGCAATGGCGTAAATGGAAACCTATGTATCAAATTCCCGTGGCCCGGTATATTGCGTACCACCTACGGCGACCACGAGCGCTGCCGCACCACTTATTTTGCTACTTATCCGAACCTGTATTTTACCGGCGATGGCTGTATGCGCGATGAGAATGGCTATTACCGCATAACCGGTCGCGTGGATGATGTGTTAAATGTATCCGGTCACCGCATTGGAACCGCCGAAGTAGAAAATGCAATAAATATGCATAGTAGCGTGGTAGAATCTGCTATAGTTGGTTATCCGCATGATATAAAAGGGCAGGGCATTTATGCCTTTGTCGTAGCACCAAATAAACATGATAACGATGAACTTACCCGCAAGGATATTTTAATGACGGTATCGCGCATTATAGGCGCAATAGCAAAGCCCGATAAAATTCAGTTTGTAAGCGGACTGCCAAAAACACGTTCGGGGAAAATTATGAGGAGAATTTTACGCAAAATAGCAGAGGGCGATACTTCAAATTTGGGAGATACTTCTACTTTACTTGATCCGGCTGTGGTGGATGAAATAAAGGCGGGGGCGTTGTAAGGTATTTTATGAGGTAAAATAGCTAAATTTGTATTGATTAACCATAATTAAGATGTCAACACTTACAATTCATCCTCAAAATGAGGCACAGGAAAAAGCACTTAAAACTATTTTTGAGGCTTTTAACATAAATTACGAAAAAGAACTTGACGAAACAGAATACCTGATGTCAAGTGATGGCAACCGAAAAAATCTTGATGAAAGCATTCAGCAATTAGATGCCGGAAAGGGTGTAAAAATAGCTCTTGAATATCTATGGAAATAATCTTTTCACCCAATGTGTTACAGCATATTAAGTATTGGAAGAAAAGCGGAAACAAAAAAGTAATAGAAAAGATAAACCTGTTACTTAACGAAATACAAATTACTCCGTATGAAGGAACAGGCAAACCAGAGGCTTTGAAACACCGATGGGCCGGCTATTGGTCAAGACGTATAACAAGCGAACATCGGTTAGTTTACAAAATTGAAAATGACACTATCCTGGTAGCACAATTAAGATTTCATTATTAACTCAAATTATGCAATACTAAATGCCCCGGTGCCGGGGCATTTTTGTTTTATGCTTTAAACCATTTCTTAAAGTAGTAATTTTGTGCCAATGAAAAAATCTACCCCAACCATATTAGTTGTAAACGATGACGGCATAACCGCGCCGGGCATTAAAGCTTTAATTGATGTAATGAAAGATTTGGGCCGGGTGGTAGTTGTGGCGCCTGATAGTCCGCAATCGGGTATGGGCCATGCAATTACTATCGGCAAGCCATTGCGATTAGATAGGGTTGAAATTTATGAGGACGTTGAAATGTATCGCTGCTCGGGTACACCTGTCGATTGTGTAAAACTGGCGGTGAACAAGATATTCAAAGGTAAAAAGCCCGATCTATGTGTATCCGGCGTTAATCACGGTTTAAATAATTCTATCAATGTTTTATACTCCGGCACCATGTCAGCAGCAGTTGAGGGCGCTATTGAAAGCATCCCGTCTATTGGGTTTTCTTTGGATGATTATACTTTACAAGCCGATTTTAGCCATTGTTTAAAATTTATAAAAGAGATAGCAATGCAGGTTTTAGAGCATGGCTTGCCGCCTGCAACGTTGTTAAATGTAAACTTCCCGGCGGGCGCGGGTATAAAAGGCATAAAAATATGCCGCCAGGCCAACGCAAAATGGGCTGAAGAGTTTGATGAACGCATGGATCCGCATAAACGGCCCTACTATTGGCTAACGGGTGTTTTTCAGTTAAACGATGGCGGCGAAGATACCGATGTATGGGCGTTAGAGCATAATTATGTGTCGGTAGTGCCCGTTCAATTTGATATGACGGCCCACCATGCCATACCTATTTTAAACAACTGGAAGTTTAATAACTGATTTGATGCTGAAGAAAAATAATATCATAACAGGTTTGTTGATCGGACTTATTTTTCCGGAGATAACATGGCTGGCATTTGGAATTATATTAAAAAACAAAGTGGTTATCTCGGGTAAACCGGCTATACCTTACCTGTTAGCTATTTTAATCAACTTGTTTATCATCAAATACCTGTTTAAAAAAGGCGATGACCAAATAGGGCAGGGATGTATAATAAGTACTTTTATAGCCATGCTGGCGGCGCTTTTAATTCAGATAGGATACCTGCGATGAAATACTATATAGTCGCCGGCGAGGCTTCGGGCGACCTGCACGGAGCCAATTTGATGAAAGCATTAAAGGAACTTGACCCTCAAGCGGACTTTCGCTTTTTCGGCGGAGATTTAATGAAAGCCGAGGGCGGTACGCTGGTTAAACACTATTCCGAAATGGGTTTTATGGGTTTTATAGAGGTGGTAATGAATTTGCGCACCATCTTTAAAAATCTCGATTTTTGCAAACAAGACATCAGCGCATGGCAGCCCGAGGTTTTAATATTGATAGATTTTCCCGGCTTTAATCTAAAAATAGCCGACTTTGCACATATCAACAGCATTCCTGTTAACTTTTACATTTCGCCCAAAGTATGGGCGTGGAACCAAAAACGGGTTATAAAGATCAAGCGCATTGTAGACCACCTCTACTGTATTTTACCTTTCGAGGTTGATTTTTATAAAAGCTGGGGGATGGAGGTGGATTATGTGGGCAACCCGCTGCTTGATGCTATCAGCGCATTTAAACCCGATGTTGATTTTATCGAAAAAAATAAAATAGATCCCAATAAAAAAATAATTGCGTTGCTACCCGGTAGCCGCAAACAGGAAATAAATTATTTACTGCCGGATATGATCGCGGTCGCTAATAATTTCCCCGATTATCAGTTCGTAGTTGCAGGCGCGCCAACGTTTAACATTGATTTTTACCAACAATTTTTAGGCGATAAAAATATCCCGGTCGTTTTTGGCGCTACTTACGATCTGCTGAACAATGCACATGCGGCAATAGTAGCATCGGGCACCGCCGTTTTAGAAACTGCATTATTCAATGTGCCCGAGGTATTGGTTTATAAAGGCAATCCTATATCTGTAGGCATAGCCCGCGCGGTTATCAAAATAAAATATATAGGCCTCGTTAACTTAATTATGAATGCACCTATAGTTAAAGAACTGATACAAGCAGACTGCACTGCAGAAACGATAGGTAATGAATTAAATCTTATCCTCAACGATAAAACCTATCGCAATAACATGCTGAATAATTACGATAAGCTGGACGAGCGAATGGGCAAACCCGGCGCATCAGCTAAAACCGCAGGGCTAATTATAAAATATGCCACAAAAAAATAAAGCTCCCGAAATTCGGGAGCTTTATCGTTTTCATAGGTGATATTAGAATTTTATAGGTAGATGTATATATGGATCAGGCTGCCTTTACGATAACCTGGTTGTTGTTGTAAAATTGATTTTTCGCCCTGAAAGCTTTTAAGTCTTCCATTAAGAGGGTTTTTAATTCGTTATCAAAGCGCACTAATAATTTGCTGGTTGCCGGTTTGTTATAAGTTTTCATAGGTAGATGATTTTAGTGGTTGATTATTTAATTTACGCAACAGATAATTGTTCAGTTTTTATCAGTCTTAAAAAGCAATGCTTAACTCTACGGACGGTTCTAAGATCATCCATTAAAATATTCATTAACTCGTTATCAAAGCGGGCAACTAATTTACTGGTTGCTGGTTTTTGGTAAGTTTTCATACTGTATAGTTTAAATTTTTTTAGTTTCGTTTTCTTCTTTATCCTCGTCTGTTTCGGTGAGGTTATCCCTTCGTCTTTTTGCTTCTTTGAATTGTCTTAACAATTGCTCTTTATCACGCTCATCTGATGACTTTGCAGGCTCTATGGGGTTTTCCCATTCCTTTTCGTCATTCCCTGTTTTGTTATTTTTTGCAAGTACCATAACAGTGCGTTTGATAAGATGTATTCCAATTCAGTGCCAAGATTTGAACAGGATAAAAAAATAGTCATCTATAACTCAGATTTATTTTACATTAAAATGTATAATACTGAAATTAAGACACTTACTTGTCTTTTTTGAGGAAGATTTGATGTAGCTAAAATTGTATTAAAAAACACAACAGCTGTCGGTAACAGTAGGCAGTACTATACAGTTGTAGTTTTATGCTGTACTTTTTTGCGGTTAAATACGTGCATTATTAAAGCGATCGAGGACAGTATAATGCCAATTACACTTACACCCGTCCATTGATAAGCGCTCCAAACCTGGCTTGCAATATAAGCGCCTATTGCACCCCCAATAAAATAAGTTACCATATATATGGTATTGATGCGGTTACGCGCTTCGGCATTTAACGCGAAGATGATGGATTGATTAGAGATATGCGTAGCCTGTACGCCCAGGTCTAATAGTATCACCCCTATAATTAAGCCGGCAATGCTACGCGCTGAAAACAGGAATACAACAAACGATATAACTATCAGTAATAAGGTAAAGGTTGATAATTTATAAGCGTCCATTTTATCGGTCAACCGGCCCATCAACCCGGCGGCTATCGCGCCAAACGCACCAACCAGGCCAAACAAACCGGCTACATCACTGCCCAGGTTAAAGTTTTGTTTTAATAAAAAGGTTAGGGTGGTCCAGAAAGCGCTAAAGCAGGCGAAGCATAATGCACCGCGCAAAGCAGCCATACGGAGTTTAGGTTCATGCCTTACCAAATCAATCATCGATCTAACCAGGTCCTTATAACTACCTTTATGATCAGGCTCAACCTCGGGCAGGAACAGGAAAATAAGCAGCCACATAATAATCATTAATCCTGCTGCCATATAAAACACGTTACGCCAGCCAAAATGTGCACCAATAAATCCGCTTAAGGTACGCGATAATAATATCCCTATTAATAAACCGCTCATCACTACGCCTATCTTTTTGCCGCGTTCGCTGGGTTTTGCCAGGTGCGCGGCCATAGGCACCAATAATTGCGGAATAAGCGAGAACACACCAATAAAAAAACTGGCTATCATTAATATATATACGTTACTTGCCCACCCGGCCACCATAAGCGCCGCTATCATAAACGCAAAATCAATGATCATCATTCGCTTGCGTCTAAACATATCGGCAAGTGGTGCAATTAATAACATACCCGTGGCATAACCAATTTGAGTTATCATCGACACCTGTCCGGCCTTACCACTGCTTACATGGTAAGTGTTAGCTATATCTGCCAGCAGGGGCTGGTTATAATATAGATTGGCCACTATCAACCCTGTAGCAACGGTCATTACCCACAAAGTAGAATTTTTAAGATGAGATTTTTCGTTATTCGATGGTGCCATAACTAATGCAAATATGTAAAAGCATCTTCAAAATGCACGGGTCCGCAGTTAATTATTAGCAAATTGATAATGAGATACAGTTTTTATATTTTTTCGAAATTATAGATGGTGATTTGATAAAATAGCAAGCCAATTTTGATGTTTTATAGCAATTTACCTTTATTTTTAGTAAAAACCATCAAAATATAGTGGTTTTTAACGCCTTCCTGTGCATTT